>OGLM01002596.1_pt1 | contig 16160 bp, 16 predicted proteins | sample 1572531 | NCBI WGS metagenome assembly OGLM01 (sample SAMEA2581909, study PRJEB24529) | metagenome | biome: Human gut stool | place: China | collected 2011 | reverse complement strand
AAAACATCCCGTTTAGAAATGAGGCATTACATGAAAAATCTGAATAAAAAAGGACTTTTGGGATATATTTTAGGTATTGTACTTTTATGCCTTATAGACCAGCTGACTAAAATTGCTGCCGTTTCGGCATTAAAAGGCAAATCCCCTTTCGTCCTGATAAAAAATGTACTGGAATTTTATTATCTGGAAAACACCGGTATGGCATGGGGCATGATGAGCGGTGCAAGAATCTATTTTCTGGTTCTGACGGTTCTGATTGTCGGCGTTATTACCTATGTCATTATAAAAATGCCGCGTACACGCCATATGCTTCCGTTTTTTGCCGTACTGACCGTACTGGCATCGGGCGCTTTAGGTAATTTTATCGACAGACTGACACTCGGCTATGTCCGTGATTTTATTTATTTTAAACTGATTAATTTTCCTGTTTTTAATGTTGCAGATATCTATGTAACGGTATCTGTCGTCTGTTTTACCGTTTTAATTCTTTTTTATTATAAAGAAGATGATTTTAGCTTTTTAAAGAAAACTGGTACAAATAAACATTAAAATCAGGAATCCGGTAACTAAACTATAAAAATCCGGCTATGCAGAATTTTAATAACTGGAGGCACTTAAACTGTATGGAAAACACAAAACTTCCTGTAGATAACGCAGCTTTGGATGCTGCATATATTGAAAATGAACCGGACGAATTCATTACGGATATGACAGACTCTCATAACGGTATTGATACCGCAGACAACTGTATGAAAATCACATTGTCTGTATCTGCGGACAGCGATACTTCCGATGCCGTTGGAACACGTATTGACAAATTTTTATCAGAGAATTTACGGGATTTTTCACGATCTTATCTGCAGACATTGATTCAGGACGGCAGTGTTACCGTAAACGGCAAAAATGTAAAATCCAATTATAAATTAAATGCCGGGGATATCATCGCAATTCATGTTCCCGAAGTGAAAGAGCAGGAGATTGCCGCTGAGGATATTCCACTGGACATTTTATATGAAGACGAAGATATTATTGTTATAAACAAGCCAAAGGGAATGGTTGTACATCCTGCGGCAGGACATACTAGCGGTACACTTGTCAACGCCTTAATGTATCACTGTAAAGACCATTTATCCGGTATTAACGGGGAACTGCGCCCCGGCATCGTCCACCGTATTGACATGAATACAACCGGTGTCTTAGTTGCCTGCAAAAATGACTATGCCCACCGTAAAATTGCCGAACAGCTAAGCGTTCATTCCATTACCCGTAAATACGAAGCAATCTGCTACAACGCTTTCCGGGAAGAAACCGGAACTGTTGATGCGCCGATTGGCAGAAATCCGGTTGACCGTAAAAAAATGGCAATTGACAAAAAGAATGGCAGACGCGCAGTGACACATTACCGCGTTCTCGAAAATTTCAAACATTTTGCCCATATTGAATGTCAGCTTGAAACCGGAAGAACACATCAGATCCGCGTACATATGGCAAGTATCGGTCATCCGCTCCTTGGCGATGATACCTACACTGCGGCAAAACCGCCGTACCGGCTCACCGGTCAGACACTGCATGCACGCGTACTTGGGTTTATTCACCCCAGAACAGGGCAGTACGTAGAGTTTGAAGCACCGCTGCCGGATTACTTTACCAAAATCCTTGCCGATTTACAAAAAAAACAGCATTAAAAATGCCTGTGGAATGGAGAATGAAGAGTAGTATGCGTAGGAAAGAATTTATTGATTTGATTCTGGACAGCATTTCAGATTATTTTGATATTTACCACAATTACTGGTTTGAGAATCATAAATTTGTCATTTATGCGTATTGTTATAACAGACACAATAAATATGAGAGTGCAACACAGGAATCCCGGTTATGGGAGATGAAATCCTTTGAGCATTTATTTTTTATCAATTCTGATAATCTGGATATGGAACAGTTAAATGCTTTAAAACAATTTGCGATAGAACGCATTGAACCGCATTTTGTCCGCGGTGACGGCAAATTTCCTGTAAAGCACCACCTATACACATATATTTCTTTTATTATCATAACCAGAAATAAACCCTCACCGGAAGTTGCAAAAGCTATTGAAAACACTTCATGGAACAAAAATTATATGCTTTCTGCCAAAGGCTCTGCCAGCCTGCGGCTTGCCTGTGTAACCCCGCGTGAATACAGTGTTATCACCAGCAAAAACGCACAGGACATACATGATTTTCTCTCGGATATCATGTTTCATATCGAACATTATGAAGAATAAATTTCATAAAAATTATGTAAAAATATAGATTTTTCTGACAATTTATTGTATAATATAGCCATGAAATAACTTGAAGGAGGCGGGAAATATGGATGAAAGAACCGTAATTACAATAGGCAGAGAATTTGGCAGTGGCGGACATGAAATTGGCATGAAGCTTGCAGAAAGACTCGGAATTAAATGCTATGATAAGGAATTATTAGAACTTGCAGCAAAAGAAAGCGGTCTCTGCGAAGATTTATTCGCTTCCCAGGATGAAAAGCCAACCAACAGCTTTTTATATTCTCTTGTAATGGACACATATTCTTTGGGATATACAAGTTCATACATGGATATGCCAATTAATCACAAAGTTTTTTTGGCACAGTTTGATACCATTAAGAAACTGGCTGAAAGAGAATCCTGTGTTATTGTCGGACGCTGTGCTGACTATGCTTTGGAAGATAACCCATTTGCAGTCAGCGTATGGATTAAGGCCGATTTGGATGTCCGTATCCAGCGTATTAAAAAGCTCTATGATTTAAGCGATAACAAAGCTGCCGACATGATCCAGAAAACAGATAAACGCAGAGCCAGCTATTACAATTACTATTCAAGTAAAAAGTGGGGCGAAGCAAAGAGCTATGATTTATGTCTTGACAGCGGTCAGCTCGGTATCGATGGTTCAATTGATTTAATATTAAAATACATTGAATTAAAAGAAAAAAATAATAAACAGTAACTAATGCATAACCGGATTCAGCCATATATATCTATTATATATGGCTGAATTGCAGTTTTATCAAACATCTGTCATTCATCAGAATTTAGGGAATAGTAAATGGATTTAAAGAATTTAAAAGAATTTAAAGAATATACACGAATTAAAAAAATTGATGTCAGAAAATGGCTGCTTCGCGGGCATGCGCCCCTGTATACATTTATATTGATTGTATTCGCTGCAGCTGTTGTTTTTATGTTCAGTACCATACATTCTATGTTTAATAATGAAAATACATCGGACAATCCATCGGATGAAGTTTCCGTTTCTACAGAAACAACCGGTTATATTGCCGATAACCAGTCCTATATGCTTGCGATTAATAAATCAAAGAATTATCTGATTGTTTATAAAATGGATGCCACCGGGGAATTTACAAATATATTCCAGATATTCCGTTGTTCCGTGCCGCAATCCCTTGCCACCGGTGAAACTTCCATCACTGACAAATTTATCTGGAAAATGTTTGATTCAAATGTCTATGGACACTATACGGTACAATTTGGCAACAATGCCTATTTACATTCTGTACCGTATACCAAGCAGGATACAATGACACTAATTGTCAGTGCCTATAATAATCTGGGTAAATCGTCATCGGTCGGTTCTGTTGCATTAACCGCAGCCGATGCTAAATGGATTTATGAAAACTGTGGTTTAAATACCAAAGTAAAAGTATATGAAGATTCAACCGAAAACTTCGATAACCGGTTATCTGAACTGACAACACTTGCTGCAGATGCCAAATATGACCCTACAGATCAGGGTGCTGTAAATAATGCAGAAAACAACATCGTCAATACTAAAATTGCATATATGACAGGAACCCGTGACTGTACCGTTGCTTTAAATTCAGACTTTGACATCTGGACCGGTGTTTACGCAAAAGATGTAAATAACAATGATATCACTTCATATATCACAGCTACAGGAAGCGTTGATACATCAACGCCCGGTATATATAAAGTCATTTACTTTTTAAATGACAGCTTTGGTACAAATTTAAAATACTACCGTTATGTAACGGTAACAGATGAAGCGGAGAGTACTGTGCCTGCCGAAACTACAGCTCCGGCAACAGCCGCTGCGACACAGCCGGCACAAACCGATACAACGACACCAGCTCCAACCAATTCACAGCCTGTAACAGCTGTCACAGAAGCTTCAACTTCATCAAACAGCACAAATAACGGTTCTGATAACAAAAGTCAGATTAATCCGACGGGCAGTACCGTTCAATAATAATTTAAAATAGTCAAAATTTTCAAAAGGAAAAACCGGTCAAAAACAGAAGATAAATAAAAAATGCATAAAAGAAAATGCGAAAAACTGTATATTGACAGATTACAGTTTTTCGCATTTTTTTTTACATCTGCTCGTAGTTTTAATCTCTGCGTAAATGAACGATATTTCTTGCATTTCTCTTATTTTCATCTACGATTTCTGCATAATGGCGGCGGGTTGTATTGACGTCTTTATGTCCTAAAACATCGGCAACTAAATAAATATCCTTGCTTTCCTGATACAGATTCGTACCATATGTACTGCGCAGCTTGTGCGGCGTAATGTGCTTTACGGTTGTAACAGTAGAAGCATACTTTTTCACCAAAAGTTCTACTGACCGCACGCACAGCCTTTTTCCGACAGAAGATAAGAACAGGGCGTTTTCATGCCCCTCTTTTGGATTTAGTTCTTTCCGTTCCTCCATATACGCAGATAACGCTTCTTCAACTTCATCGCCAAAATATACAAAACTTTCAGCACCGCCTTTACGGACGACTTTGATTCGGTCATTGTCAAAATCAACATCCTTCATATCCAGCCCGACACATTCCGATACACGGATTCCCGTCCCCAGCATCAGTGTAAGCAGCGCTAAATCCCTTGTCTTTAACTTTTCATGGCGCTTTAGCTGTGCCTTTGACAGTTTATTGCCGGATTCCACATTGTCTAAAAATTCTGCCACTTCATTAACATCTAAACGCGTAATAGCCTTGTCATGAATCTTTGGCATATCCACTTTAAGCGTTGGATTCTCCCCAATCATTTCATAACGGTAGTAGTAAGCATAAAAACGGCGCAATGCACACAGCTTCCTCTTTGCTGCACGTTCTGAATTGCTGACTTCTTTACCTTCTTTATCATATAATTTTACATACCGCAGATAATCTGAAATATCCTGACCTTTAAGTTTTTCAAGGTCTGCCAGTGTAAAATCCTTTACTGCATAATTGGCATATTGCGGATATTCACATATCAGAAATTCAAAAAAACCCTTGATATCCATTGCGTAAGCAACCCTTGTCCTGGGCTGCTTGGAATATTCAAGACTGTTAAAATACTCTGTACAAAACGACGGAAGAATTTTCAGTAATTCGTTGAGTTTTTTTGTATACTTTATCGTTTGCTGTTGGGCATATGTTTTTGTTTCGGCCATATTTCCTCCATAATCAAAAAAGCAGAGGAGCATTCATATAACATAATTTATAATTGCAGACAGTATCTTTGTAATATATCGTTTCGCTAAACCCAAGTTTAACGAAGTTTCGTATTTCTTTTTACATAAATCACCGTCTATCGTTTATTTTCTTACTTAGCAACCAGTTTTCCGTTATATAAACGTTTCTGTACTACATTGATTTTAAATTCTTTTTGATACTTTTTAATCTTATTCAATTCATTTTCTGTAATAATGGATACACATAATCCTTCCTGACCGTTTCTTCCGCAACGACCGGCTCTGTGCAGATATTCCTTGGATTCTTCAGGAAGATTCACATTAATCACGGTTTCAACATTATCAATCTGTAAGCCTCTGGCTGCAACATCCGTTGCCAAAAGATACTGAACCTTTCCGGATTTAAAATGTTCAATTGCCGTTTTCTTTTCCTGCTTATCCTGATTCCCGGATAACGCAGCTACATTATAATGATGATATTGAAGCTTCTGATAGGATTCTTCAAGGTCATATCTGGTATTAATAAAAACCATGACCTTATCTGAATTTAACGCCTTAGCGATTTTTCTTAAAGTTTCAATCCGTTCCCGTCTGTCTGTCACAATAAAAATATGCTTAATCGTTTTTGGAATCAGACTTTCATTCTTTTGCTTTGTATCTAAAACAACCGCATGATATGTAATCTGATTGGCAATCTGCCGTGTCTTTTTATCAATACTTGCCGAAAACATCAGCACCTGCGTATACTTCATCAGTGATTTACGGATTGCAAATATCTGTTCACAATATGTCTTGTCCATCAGCTTATCCGCTTCATCAATCACAAGTGTCTTGACATCATGTACCCGCAGCTTTTTCTGACGGATTAACTGCAAAATACGCGCCGGTGTGCCTACGACCAGTGAAGGCTTTGTTTTAAGCGATTCAATCTGGCGGTTAATATTTCCCTCGCCAATCAGAAATAATGCCTTATATGGCAGCTGTGCGCCTTTAAAGAGCAATTCTGCTTCATTACACACCTGAACTGCAAGCTCCTGGGTCGGAACAAGTATCAACGTCTGTATATATTTGCTGTCCGGCTGCATCGTTGCAATCACAGGCAGTAAATAAGCCAGTGTCTTTCCCGAACCTGTGCTGGAACAGCCGATAACATCCGTTCCTTTTGTTACCGGCTGATAAGCACGCTGCTGTATCGGGGTCGGTGCTGTAATATTTCGTTTATTTAAAACAGCGGTCAGTGCCTTTGACACCCCTAATTCTTCAAATGTCATCATACAAATTCTCCATTTCACTCTATCTGACTTTATCGTTATACTTCTATATTATACACGATTCTTACGGAAAATCCAATGACTTGATTTGTTTTCCAATTGATTACAGCTGATGCAATTCCATTACACAAAACACAGCTTCTTCGCAGCGGCGCCTCTGTGCAGATATTCTTTTCAGTGCTTTTAATTCGTCTGTGGCTGACCGTAATAATAAATGATCAGATTCTGTCCGCTGTATAAAATATCAGAACTCATATGATTCATCTGCATGATGGAGCGGATATACTGTTCTTTGTTCTCTGCGCCTGTATTGTAACGTGCCTCGATATCCCATAACGTATCACAATCTTCAATAGTAATGCTTGTATAATACCGTTCCAATGCATTCTGTCCTTCTTTAACAGAAGCATTTGCAATTATCATTCTTCCCCCAATACCGGTTAATGCAATTAAAAGGACCGCTGCTAAAATTGCGTGAATGATGCGTATATCCAGCCTTCTGACTGCCGCAATAACTCCTGCCGGTGAAAAAAGTCCTGCTATAATTCTTACCTGCTCTTTTTTTGTAACTGCCATCATACCATTCATAATCGTATCCTCGCTTTCCAATAAAACTCAAACATTTGTTCTTTTGAATTGATTGTATTATATCTCTTGAACATATGTTTGTCAATACATAATCGAACATATATTCCGAAAAATTGTTCTGAAAATTTGTTTGCATTTTTGCGCATGATATGTTACGATAGTTCTATAAATTTATGGAGGTTATGGTCTATGGCATATGGCAGAATTACAAAAAAGCAGACTGAAATATTAGAATATATTAAGTCCCAGATTTTAAATAAGGGCTATCCGCCATCAGTACGTGATATCTGTACGGCAGTCAATTTAAAGTCGACTTCTTCTGTACATGCACATCTGGAAACCCTGGAAAAGAATGGATATATCCGCAGAGACCCTACAAAGCCGCGTGCGATTGAGATTATAGATGATAATTTTAACCTGACAAGACGTGAAGTTGTCAATGTTCCTTTAATAGGACAGGTTGCTGCCGGACAGCCGCTCTTAGCTGTTGAAAATATTACAGGTTATTTTCCGATTCCGGCGGAATTTATTCCGAAAGAAGAAGTCTTTATGTTAAATGTCAAGGGGGAAAGTATGGTAAATGCCGGCATTTATGACGGCGACCAGATTATTGTTAAGCAGCAGTCTACCGCATCTAATGGAGAAATTGTTGTTGCGCTTGTAGATGACTCTGCTACTGTAAAGCGTTTCTACAAGGAAAACGGACATATCCGCTTACAGCCGGAGAATGATTTTATGGAACCTATTATTGTAGATTCCTGCGAAATTATCGGAAAAGTCATCGGATTAATCCGTATCAATATTGATTAAAAAACAGACACCCATCTACAATAAAGTGGATAGGTGTCTGTTTTGCGTTAACCTGTCTTCATGTTTAATAACTTCTATCTGCAAAATATGGTGTTTCCATGTATCTTTTAATATCGTCAATCTGCTCATAATGTGCAAGCGCCCACATCAGCTTCATCACAACAGCTTCTGTCGTCATATCTGCAGCAACAATAACCTTCTGCCGTCCAAGAGTCTGCCCAACCTCATAGATACTCAGGTCAATTCCCTCGTAAATGCATTGCGTTGTAATGACAACTGCGACTCCGGCCTCAATCAGTTCATGTATCTTTGACACGATATCCTCATCAACATTCGGAATTCCGCCGATACCAAAGCTTTCAATAATAACACCCTTATACTGTGTGCGGATAAAATCAAATAGCTCTGTTCCGATTCCCGGAAAGATTTTCAATACAAAAATATCCCGGCAGACCTTTGTATCTATTGCAAAATCACCGGTTATTTCCTCACTTAATTTATCCAGATGCCCGGAATAAGTAAGCAGCTGATTATACGTAATTTTGCCCAGTTTAATCTCAGCAATCACCGGAAAATTAATACTTTTAAACGCATCGGAGCTTCTTGTTTTAATCTTCATGGCATGTGTACCGTTGATTACAATTCCGTCAAATGCAACATACACACCGCGGATACCCTCACACGCAAAACGAATCGCATCGGAGAGATTCTTTTTGGCATCGGTATACAATGCCTCTATCGGAATCTGTGAACCGGTAAACACCACTGGCTTTGCAAGATTTTTTAACATATACGTAATGCCTGCCGCACTGTATGCCATGGTATCCGTACCGTGTGCAATAACAAAACCGTCATATGCATCATAATTCTGTGCTATCGTTTCCGCAATCCGCGCCATCAGCTTCGGATTCATATTGGTACTGTCCACCCTCATCACGGAAATGCCCTCCAGATGACAGATAGACTCAATTTCCGGAATATAGGTAAGCAGTGTTTTTACATCAATCGACGGTGTCAGCCCCTCTGATGATTCAGAAGACGCGATTGTTCCGCCTGTCGCAATTAATAATATTTTCTTCATATAGTCCCCAATCCGCCGTTAAACGGCATTTTTATTTTTCCACATAAACAGACCTGTAAAACCGAAAATTATCGCCAATGCAATGCATGAAAATGAAAGCCACATATACGGTAAATACTCAAATGTCGCAACACCAAGAATTGTTGCCATATAAATACCGTTGTCACTCCACGGAATCATTCCGGCTGTCAGCGTACCGCCAATTTCAGCATTTCTTGAAAGAACCCGTCGGCTGTAACCCATTTCGTCATACTTTTCCGCCATGATTTTCGGTGTAAGGACCAGTGAAACATACATTGCACTGCCAAGCAGACAACCTAAAAATCCAACAATAATCGTAAATACGGTCAGCGTTCCACCATTGTTGATATGTTGATAAACCTTTCCGGCGATTGCCTTAATAATACCAATCCGGTCGAGTAATCCGCCAAATCCAAGCCCCAGAATAATAATTGCCACCGACCACAGCATACTGTTCATGCCGCCACGTGAAAGCAGTGAATCAATAAATTCGATTCCCGTATTCATTTCAAGCTGTACCCATGCTGTAGAAATCGCCTTTACCGGAGTCAGTCCCTGAAATATAATGCCCCATACAATTCCAAGTCCCGCACCAAATGAAATAACCGGCAGGGACGGCATTTTGAGTATCAGTAAAATAATAACAACCAGCATTGGCACAAATGCGAATAAACTGATATGAAAATTTTCCTGAAGTGCCGCCATAACGCTGTTGACCTGTGTCATATCCGCACTGCCGCCGCCCAGGCGGAAACCAAGAACCGTAAATGCAATGCCTGTAATACCAAATGCACTTAATGATACCGGCAAAATACCGCGTACATGGTCAATAACATCAATATCCGCCATTGCCGCAGACAATACGCAGCTGTCTGAAAGCGGTGAAAGCTTGTCACCGAAATAAGCACCGGACAATACGGCTCCGGCTGTTATTGGTGCCGGAATTCCAAGTGCTGAACCGATACCCATCATGGCAATACCGGATGTTCCGACTGTTCCCCATGAAGTACCGGTTGCAATCGATGTAATACTGCAAAGAATCAATGTTGCCAGTAAAAAGATAGACGGATGTATTACTTTTAGACCGTAATAAATCAGACTGGGTACAATTCCGCCGGAAATCCACGTTCCGACCAGCGCGCCGACCGCCAGCAGGATTAAAATAGCGCTCATGCCGTCATAAATGCCTTTCGTGACCGCATGTTCCATTTCCTGATAGGAAAATCCATTTCTTTTGCCAACAGCCATTGCAAGAAACCAGGCTGCAAAAAGTGCAAGATGTATCTCGATGCCAGACTGATTGCATAAAAATGCCAAGGCAAGAAAGCCGCCTAATACAATAACTGCCTGTAATAAAGTGGTTTGTCTTTTCATGATTATGATTCTCCATTCTCCTACGGGTAATATATCTTACACGTATGCTTTTACTTGAGTAGATGTATCATATCATTGAATTCCGTCAAAATCAATCAAAATACTTTATTTTTATTTTCCAATTTTTGCTTAATATATTATCAATATTCGACCGTAATTTTTAATATTATTAAGTAAATTTATAAATCAGTTTATTTTTTAATCAATCTCATTTACTTTTTTCCAACACTGCCTCTACTTCTTCTTTGCTCTTTTCCGTGACATCGGCTATCTGCTCTATTGTGTAGCCTTTTTCGTTCATACTGATGATAAACTTAATCTCACGCTGCTTTCCTCCAAGCTCCAGTCCCTGCTCCCATGCTTCTTCTGCCGCACTTTCCACAAGGCTTTCTCCTAATCCACTCACTTTCCTCACATCCTTTCGCAATTCATTTTTCGCTTCAATGTTATATTCTGATTCTATGATACTGATTTTCTCATCTGCCGTCAACTCATTTGTAAATAATGCACCCAACAGCCTGTGCAGTTTATTTTCCTCTGTATAGGGTGGTAAGTTTTTTGCAAGTCCCAGTAAAATAATGTGTATCAAATCCCCTGCTTTTTCTATTGCAGTCTTCCCCATAAGCTTCTCATTCGTTAAATGCAGATAATTCAGGCTGTTTTCTTTTTGATTCATGCATATCCATATTGTATATACTTTTTTAATATCATTATAATTCATGCCCGTAAAATCCCGCTCTTTCTGAGAAGACACCATTCGGCACGCATAAAACACTGTCCTGTTCTGTATGTAATACGAGGTCGGTTCATCTTTCTGCGCTTCGATATTTACAAGAATACTTGCCAGTATGATTTTATGTGCCAATACCTGTTTTACACTTTCATCGTACTGTTCCATTCCCTGTACTGCACGCACAGTTTTTTTCAATTCTTCGTTCAATCTTTCTCCCCCTTTATTCGATTTTCGATTTCATACTGGAAAATTGGAATTGAGTTATTCCATAGATACAAATGTAGATGCATATTAAATATATATGATATAGATATACATTTGCATTTACCAAGCCCTATGCCTAATATCAGCAAAGGCTTCATAGATGTATGTTTTTTGTAGTTGTTTTTGCCTTACGGTATATGTATCATAACATATTCGTCTGTATTTTGCAAGTGTTTCTTTATTTTTTATTATATACAAAAAGTCCCTCAGGCGGACTTTTACCGTCTGCCCAAGGGAACTAAGATTATTACGATAATCCAAATTACTGAAGAAGTGAAAGAACACCCTGATTCTGCTGATTAGCCTGTGCAAGCATAGACTGACCTGCCTGCATAAGAATGTTGTTCTTTGAGTAGCTAACCATTTCTTCAGCCATATCTGTATCACGAATACGTGATTCAGCAGATGTTGTATTTTCAACAACGTTGTCAAGGTTAGAAATTGTATGCTCCAGACGGTTCTGAACAGCACCTAATGCGGAACGCTGTTTAGAAACTTTCTTTACTGCATCCGCAATGGTATCAATCGCACCTGTTGCCTGCATTGCAGTCTTTCCAGATACTTTAATGCCCTTTACCCCCAGATAATCTGAACTCATAGATTCAATATCCAGTGAAATCTTGTTTGTAGATGCAGAATCAGCACCAACATGAAGACTTAAATTTACACTGTCATTATATGTAAATGTCTGTGATGTAGAAGTAACATTATTATCACCCTCTGCAAGCGTTACAACATTAATACCCATTTCACCTGCATATGTAGTAATAACTTTATTCATTGCAGCCAATTCATCTTTCTTGGCATCTGCTAACTTAATCTCACCTGCTCCCGGTGTTGCTGAATCATCTACAATCTTTTTCCCTGCCCATGTACCATCTTTTTTAAGACCTGATGTAAATGTATATACGGTCTTACCTGTAGCATCCATTTCTGTTGTTACTTCAAGTTTTGAGCCGTCAGCCATTGCATCTTCTACCAGTGACATCTGAGGAGATGCATAGACTTTATTCGAAATTTGTACCTTGGAATCATCACCCTTTAACAGATATGTTTCATTAAACTTTGTTGTTTCTGAAACTCTGTCAATTTCACTTACTAACTGGTCTACTTCATCCTGAACATTCTGTCTGTCGTCTTCTGACATTGTTCCGTTAGAAGCCTGTACTGCCAGTTCATTCATACGCTGTAACATAGAATGTACTTCTGTTAAAGCACCTTCTGCTGTCTGTACGCAGGAAATACCGTCCTGTGCATTAGTTGAAGCCTGTGAAAGACCACGAATCTGCTTTCTCATCTTTTCAGAAATTGAAAGTCCGGCTGCATCATCTGCGGCGCGGTTGATTCTGTAACCACTTGATAACGTTTCTGTTGACTTAGACTGCCCGTTTGTTGTAACGCCTAACATTCTGTTTGCGTTCATCGCTGTAATATTGTGCTGTACTACCATATTTGTTTACCTCCATGTGTGTAAAAATGTTTTTTGCGGGAAATCCGTTCCCTTTGATTTATATAATAAGCAGGTGCCTAGGTTCACCCGCATATTACCGCTGTTATTGTGTATTCCTGTATTGCTGTGTTTTACACATCTTCCTGTGTGCGTCTGGCTGCATTTTTACGCTTTTCACGCATGAGAATACTTACAATCTCTTTCTGTGCTTCATCAGAAATACCACTTTCCTTGTAGTATCTGCCTGCACCCGGTTCTGTCGTGTCCTTTTTCTTCCCGGCTGAACTTCTTGCAATATTGATTTCTCTCGGAGCATCTACCAGCAAATGAATGTTATTTGCCGAACCACCCGAAAATATCACCCGGACATTCTCACCGATATCAATAAACTCACCCGGTCTTAACGTAAGCTTTAACATACAAACCTCCTTGTTTTTCCGAAGGAAAAATGCGACTGTCCTAAGCAGGAGCAGAGGTTTTTACCTCCTTGTTTTTCCGAAGGAAAAATGCCATGTGAGCTTGCTCACATTCTGTCCTAAGCAGGAGCAGAGGTTTTTACCTCCTTGTTTTTATCATTATGTCAATTTGTTTCGTTCAGAAACAAATTGCTTTCCGCAAACGCACCATTTTTTATAAAGATGTTGCATTTTTTTATACTCTTAACAAAGAAACTATTATCCGATAGTTGAATTTTAACTGTAAATATCGTATAATGAACTAACAAAATCTAAGGAGGATTGAATCATGGCATATGTAATTAACGATGACTGCATCAATTGTGGTGCTTGTGCAGCTGGATGTCCTGTAGAAGCTATCTCTGAAGGCGCTTCTCATATGGAAATCAATGCTGATGTATGTGTAGACTGCGGCGCTTGTGCCGGTGTCTGTCCTGTAGGCGCTCCAAACCCACAGTAGACTACATACAACTATTCATTAAACGTGTTTCAAGACACAAAAAAAGAACCGGAAATAAAGGATATTCCTTGTTTCCGGTTCTTTTTTGATATTAAAAATATTTCTTTCATCAGTGTGGAATCTGTTCTTTTGTGAGTAAATCCGCAAAACGGGTCTGTTCCGGTATCCACGCCATTTTTACCGTACCAATCGGACCGTTTCTCTGTTTTGCAATAATAATTTCCGCAATGCCTTTAATGTCTGTATCCTTATTGTAATAATCATCACGGTATAAAAACATAACAACGTCGGCATCCTGCTCAATTGCACCCGATTCACGCAGATCCGAAAGCATCGGACGATGGTCGGGTCTTTGTTCTACCGCACGGCTGAGCTGTGAAAGCGTTACCACCGGCACATCGAGTTCTCTTGCAAGTGCCTTTAATGAACGGGAAATATCCGAAATTTCCTGCTGTCTGGAATCCGTCTTTCCGTTTCCGCTCATTAACTGTAAGTAATCGATAATTACCAGTCCGAGATTATTTTCCATTTTGTACTTTCTGCACTTTGAGCGCAGCTCCGCAATCGAAATACCCGGCGTATCGTCAATAATCAGCTGCGATTTTGCAATGCTGTCGGCGCCTTCAATGAGCTTACCCCAGTCATTGGAATCCAGACGGCCTTTACGGATTTTATCCGCATCAACGGTCGATTCCAGACTGAGCATACGGTTAACAAGCTGTACATTGGACATTTCCAGACTGAATACGGCTGTTGTAATGCCCTGCTTAATCGCCACATTTTCCGCCACATTTAAGACAAATGCTGTCTTACCCATAGACGGACGCGCCGCAACCAGTACAAAATCCGACGGCTGTAAGCCTGATAAATACGTGTCCAGATCTTTAAATCCGGTCGGCACACCGGTAACTGCACCTCTGTTTTTGGCAGCTATGGAAATCTTATCCAGTGCTTCCAATACAACTTTATCAATCGGCATATATTCATGTCCGCCTTTATTTTTTACGAGTTCAAAAATACGTTTCTCCGTATCGGCAAGAATATCTTCTGTACTTTCCTTACCCTCGTAACACGCTGTTGCAATACTGTCATTGACCCGGATAATGTTTCTTAAAATCGCCTTATCCTTTACAATCGTCGCATAATGCCGGATATTGGCAGATGTCGGAACGGCTGCCAGCAGTTCCCTGATAAATTCAAGACTGTAAACCTCAGGCGGTACATCCTTTTCCTTGAGTGCTTCCTGCAAGGTAACAATATCCACCGGTTTTGCCGCATTGTTCATATCAACCATGGCCTGAAACATAATTCCATACTGTCTGTGATAAAAGTCGTCTGCCGAAAGGATTTCGCCGGCACTGATAATCGCCTGCTTGTCCATTAACATTGAACCAATCACAGACTGCTCCGCCTCCAGACTGTGAGGCAGCACCCGCTTGATCAAAGCGTCGTCCATTTTTTCCTCCGTTTATAAAAAGAACCCTGCTCGCAGACACTCATGGCCTGCGGCAGGTTATTTTCAGTGACATTCTTTTTCTTAAGCCTCGGTTACCTTCACAGCTAACTTTGCAACCACATCTTTATGCAGTTTCACCGGTACCTCGTGAGTACCAAAAGTCTTGATCGGCTCTGGCAGAACCAGTTTCTTCTTATCGATCTCCAGACCGATCTGATCCTCGATCGCTTTACCGATCTCCTTGCTGGATACAGAACCAAATGCCTTGCCGCCCTCGCCAGCTTTCATCTTAAGAGTTACGGTAAGCTTCTCAATCTTCTCTGCCAGCTCTTTTGCTGCTGCCAGCTGCTCTGCTGCTACCTTTTCAGCGTTTGCCTTCTGGAGCTTTAAGTCGTTTAAGTTCTTGGAAGTTGCCTCAACACCCAGCTTTTTCGGCAGGATAAAGTTTCTTGCATATCCGTCATTGACTTTTACAATCTGGCCTTTCTTTCCTAAAGCCTTAACATCCTCTAATAATACAATTTCCATTATGATATATCTCCCTTCTGTAACATCTCATCAATAACCGCTTTCACGCGGTCTTTGGCTTCCTCCATACTGATACCGGAAAGCTGTGCTCCGGCAATGGTACGATGTCCGCCGCCGCCTAGCTTCTCCATCATAACCTGTACATTGACTTCATCTATGGAGCGGGCACTTAAATAGATCAGGCCATG
>OGLM01002576.1_pt1 | contig 16245 bp, 9 predicted proteins | sample 1572531 | NCBI WGS metagenome assembly OGLM01 (sample SAMEA2581909, study PRJEB24529) | metagenome | biome: Human gut stool | place: China | collected 2011 | reverse complement strand
GCAATGGTTTCATCTCTATCTTCACCACGCAGAGTACCACCAAGAACGGTTGCATTTCTGCCATTGTTCCGATGTGCAGTCACGTGGACAGCACCGAGCACGATGTGGATGTGATCGTTACCGAACAGGGAGTAGCCGATCTCCGTGGCAAAGGCCCATTGCGCCGTGCCAAAGAGATTATCGAAAACTGTGCCCATCCAGATTACCGCCCAATGCTCCGCGAATACTTGAAGTTTGCCGAGAAGGGCCACGAGCCACAGAGCATGCGTGCTGCCCTCGCCATGCACGATACCTTCCTGAAGAAGGGCGATATGAGATTGACTGATTTCGGAGAATATCTGAAATAAGAGAAGACCGAAAGATTGTGAAAACCGAGAAGACAAATCTTTCATAGATGACTCAGAAAAATATTGAATTATATGATAAGCAGCATTCATATCCAAGGAATGCCGCTTATTATTTGTTATAAGCATATAGAAAACACTTTAATTCTATATGAATAAACTATACTCCCAGAAGAAAGTTCCGCATAAAGACGCTGAACGGAGAAGTAATTAGGCATCAAAACTTTTTCTTATCAGAACAAGAATAATTTCAATTAACATAGGAGAAAGTTTATCCCTTAATCGAGCTATCGCACGACGCTTCTGTACCTTCACCGTCTCAGCGGAGATGTCCAGTTGCTCTGCAATCTCCCTGTTTTTCTTCCCCTCCATGCAAAGAAGAAAGACTTCCTTTTGGCGAGGAGGCAACTCATCTATCGCAGCAAAGAGTTGACGATAGATTTCTTCCTTATTAAAAATATCCAAGGTATTATCCACCAGCATAAACTCCTGCAGATTATCAACTATACTCTGCCGATAGTTGTTGTGTACCGCTTGATGACGCAGGTAATTGAGAGCAGAGTTATGCACCGTATTATATAAATAGGCGGAAAACTTGGAAATACTGTTGAAAAAAGGGCGACGTTCCCATAGAACAGAGAAAAGATCCTGCACGATATCTTCTGCAATGGTCATTTCCACAAACTGACAACCATAACTCACCAAGGCACGATAATATTTATCGTACAACAACTCGATGGCCTGATTATCCCATTGGCAAATTATTGCAATTTCAATATCACTTTTCTCACTCATGAGTGCAAAGATACGCATTTTTATGCAGTAAAATTAAAAAATGTAACTTTTTTTCACTTTTTTCTTGATTTTTGTAACCACAAACGCACCCGAGTGTGTTATAATAGTAAATACAGAGAATAATTCTATCACAAAAGTATTAGAAAATATGAATAAGAATATTGATATCAATACACTCGTCAGTAAATTACTGACTGGCGAAATCTCAGAGGAAGAAGGCAAGGAGCTCTTATCAAGAGTAGAGCAAGATGCGTCGCTAAAAGACAAAATAGAGCATCTCATGAATGAAGATGATTTTCTCCAACGCTACCATCTCTACAAGAGCATTGATGCCGAGAAAGCAAAAGCTACATTCAAAGCATCTCTCCAACATGCAGAGGAACAGGAAGATAGAAATGATGACAAAGCTGCTACCATCATCTGGTTGCGACGCATAGCCGCTGCAGCAGCTATCGCCCTCATATTAATGGGTACATGGATGTATTTCGGACATCAAGGTTCCACCCCACCAGCCGTCATCACCGCAGAACTGCATCAAGCCATAGAACGGGTTCAGCTGAATGACATGAATGGAGCTACACTTACCATCAACGGCAAAACCATCAAGGTGAAAGATGCACAGAGTGCATTGGCACAAGCAGAAAAAGTAGCTGACAGTAAGGATGGAAGCAGTTTCTTTGGAAGCGACGAAATAACAGAAAGCTCCCTGATAACAAAGAAAGACAAGGAATTCTGGATGGTACTGGACGACGGAACCTACGTGCATCTCAACTACAATACCACCCTCATCTATCCTAATCACCTCGTAGGCAGCGAGCGTAAGGTAAAGCTCAAGGGAGAAGCCTATTTCATCGTGGCCAACGACTCGAAGAAACGACCTTTCATAGTAGAGACTGCCAACGGAGATGTACACGACTATGGTACCGAGTTTAATGTCAACACGATGAAGGAAAAAGGTGTAACCAGCGTTGTTCTGGTGAAAGGTAAAGTTGGTGTGAGCAGCAAGTACGGTAAAGAATACCTGTTGAAACCAGGCGATATGGCAACCCTGAAAGCAGGCAGAACACCAGACATCCAGCAAGTGGATGTTAATCTTTACACCTCTTGGAACACGGGCAACTTCTTGTTCGACGGCTGCACGCTGCAAGATCTGATGGAAGTTATCTCCCATTGGTACAACATGAAGGTGGAGTTCTCATCCGAAGACATGAAAGAACTGCGATTCACAGGAAGCATTGACAAATACGAACCGATGGGACAGACTCTCAATGCTATAGAGAATATCACAAGATTGAAGATAACTGCCAAGGAAGGCATCATCAACATCAGAGAATATAAACATTAATATTATATACAACATGAAAAGATTTTTATCAATGATGGCAATAGCCTTGTTAGCGTGCATCGCAACAATGGCTGCCACAGCCAAAAAGACGAATCTGAAAGTACTCTATGTAGGAGGTCATTCCGACATAGAGACTTTTGGAGTAGCAGACTATGACAAGGAAGCTCATGCCAAGAGTATTGAGACAAGAACTGCCGCCTGGAAAGTCTTTCTTGAAACATATTTCACTACAGTGAAAACGGTACAAGGAAAAGACTACAACTACAGGATGTCATACGACTATGATGTAACCATCATTGATGGCGACCCAACTCCTATTGAGCCACGTCGCACAATCATTGAAAATGACAGATTCAGCAAGCTGATACCAGCCAAGTATTTCCCAGAGAACTTTGACCGTCCTGTCATCACCATCGCAGACGAAAGCGAGACAACAGGTCGCTATATCGGTGTGAAAAACGACTGGTATTGTCTCTGCCTTCTTGGTCATGCTTACAACATGAATACCAAGAGTGCCATCTTCAAAGGTCCTTATAAGGTGAAGATAACCACCACAAAACGCCCAACTCCTGCAGGCGCAAAGGAATATGCAGAAATGTGCCAGGAGAAGCTTCCAGATATGATTCCGATGTGGAAAGTACAGAATAAAGACTATAGCAACACCAAGGGTTATAAGGCAGGTTTGGTTACTCGCCAGTGGGGCTATCTGGATTCTCCTGATACAGAAATCATGTCGGGTGGCGAAAGTGCCAAGAGCTATGGAGCCATCGCCATCGGTCGCCATGCCAACTTCTTGCATTGGGGTTTCTCTGCGTCTCCTGCAGATATGACAGAAGAAGCTAAGCCGGTTTTCCTCAATGCAGTTATTTATATCAACAAGTTTAAAGGTCATCATATCATTGCCCGCAAACTCAATGAGGGAATTTCTACCCGCACTACAATTGATGAGCACAAATATACCGTAAGCAAAGAAAACTACGAAGCTTACAAAAACTCGATTGAAGATTTCAACAATCAGATTAAGCATCTGGCGGATTCACTTCAAAAGGTGGTTGCTGCTGGCGGCAAGATGAGCGAAACAGACAAGATGTATATGAAAATGGCAGAAAATCCTCAACCCATTTCATCCTATATTGACTATGTAAAGGAAAGGGCAGGAGAACTGTATGAAATGTTTGGCACCGATGTTGACAAATATTCAAGCTATTATACCGAAAATCGCCCATATTTCTATTGCAAGCTCAATGAATATGGAGAAATTCTTGACGAAGATGCCAAGAGCATCGGCATCGCCAATAACGACAAGCGTATCCTTGACAAAGCTATCTCCATGTGGGAAAAAGGCAAAGACATAGAGAAGGCAAAGCGCATCCTCTATCGCTATACGTTGCTCCGTTACGACAATGCCAAGCAATGGCGAGAGTGGTATAATAAATATCAGAGCAAACTCTTCTTTACTGAGAGCGGAGGCTGGCTGTGGCTGGTCAATGATCTCGATCCGAAGACTCCAGGCAATGACTACAGCGTTCTCAAATTCTATGAATTCAATGAAAGCAACATCGCTCCTATCCAAGAGAAAGCAACCAAAGAAGAGCCTGTTGCCCTATCATCCGCTGTCAGCACTGTGGGCAAAGACAAGGAACTCATCATCCGCATGAAGATATATCCAGGCTATCACATCTATGCAAAGGTAAGCGATCAGGACCCTTATATCCAAACGACTTATGACCTCAAGGCAGAAGGCGATGTCAAACTGGTAGGCGAACTTCAGAAACCTGTTGGCAGACCTATGGCAGGCTCTAAATCTATCATCCTTGAAGGTGAGCAGATTTTCCGTCAGAAGATAGAAGGCAAATCGGGTAAGATTACCTTTATAGTCAACTATCAGGCTTGCGATAGCCATGCTTGTCTGATGCCAAAGAGCAAGACTATCACGATAGAATTATAAAAATATTGGTTTAATTTTATAACAAGAGAGAATGAAAGAATTTGGAAGAATGAAACGAATCCTTTTCGCTACCTCCCTGCTTGTAGGAGCAACCCTATGTGGAGGAACCAGTACTGCTATGGCTCAGCAGCCAAAGCACCAGACGGTAACTATCAATGCAAAGTCGATGAGCGTGAAACAGTTCTTCGCTGAAGTCAAGAAACAGACTGGCTTGAACTTCATCTACAGTACAGATTTGGCAGCCAAGTTGCCACACATCACGGTGAATGCCACCAACCGCCCGTTGCGCCAAGTACTTGACGAGGTGATGAACAAGGTGAACTGCCGTTATGAGATTGAGGGTAATATCGTGACTATCACTCGCCGTATGGCAGGTGAGAGAGTTCGTAATGTATCCGGTGTCGTCACCGATGAAAGTGGCGAGCCACTGATTGGTGTGTCCGTATGCATCGACGACAGCAAGGTTTGCACCATCACCGACAGCAAGGGTTTCTATACCTTGAAGGTGCCAGCCAATGCTTGCACCTTAAAGTTCAGCTACCTCGGTATGAGCAATGCAGAATTGCGTCTGGGAAGCGGTAGAGCACCTTTAAGCCGTAACATACAGATGGTTACCGACAATCAGCTTTCTGATGTTGTGGTAACAGGTTATCAGGAGATTTCCAAACCTAAGATGACAGGTTCTGTCACTACCATCACCTCAGCCAAATTGGACGAGCGTTACACCACCAACATCATGAACAACCTCGAAGGTCGCGTGGCAGGTCTTTCCACTTATAATGGAAAGATGACCATCCGTGGAACCTCCTCTCTCTATGCCGAAACCACCCCATTGCTGGTAGTGGATGGCGTACCTGTAGAGGGAAACATCGACGATTTGAACCCTTACGACATCGAGAGCGTAAACATATTGAAGGATGCCGCAGCCAATGCCATCTATGGTGCCCGTGCATCCAATGGTGTCATCGTTGTAACCACCAAGAATGCCAAGAAGGCAGGCAAGATTGACATCGACTTCGCAGCCAACCTCACGGTATATGAGAAGAAGAACGTAGATTATGCCGACAATTTCTATATGACTCCAGAACAGCAGGTGGATACCGAGGCCAAGTATTGGGACTACTATTTCTTCCATAATGATGGTGAAGTGGCTGACCCTATCGGTACTACTGCTCAGTCAATCTCTATGGGTACCCAAGCAGTAACTCCTATCGAATATGCCTATTACCAGCGAGCTAAGGGAGAAATTTCCGAGGAAGAATTGCAGAACCAGTTGGCTTCTTTCAAGAAGAACAACTATGCCAAGGAGTATGCAGATGCCGTATATAAGCAGAGAGTGATGCAGCAGTACAACCTCTCGCTTCGTGGCCGCAGCGATAAGTTCACCAACAACCTGACTATCAACTATAAGTATGACAACAGCGGACTGATCAATCATTTCGCCAATCAGTTCAATGCCCAGTATAAGGGTTCATACAATGTAGCCAAGTGGCTCACAGCCTCCATGACTATCAATGGTATCTATAGCAAGAGTAAGGAAGTAGGTTACGACAACAATAGCTACTATAGCGATATCTGGAAACAACCAGCCTATATGCCATTCTATAATGCTGATGGAAGCGTCAAAGGACAACACTATTGGTATGATGGCAATGATTACATGACCTTCGATTCTCCTTTTGAGGATTTAAGCTCCAATCCAGTGGATGAGTATTACAATAACACCCAGGTTACCCGCCGTCAGTATATGCGCTATCATGGAGATTTGCTCTTCAAGATTATTGACGGATTGACTGCCAATGCCCAGTTTGTATATGAAACCAATCATAACACCGTAGAATGGAATGCAACACAAGATAGTCATGTGATGCGTACCATGCGTAATGCTTATTATTATCAATCTGCAGATGGCACTATCAAGAACTACGTTCCTACCACTGGCGGTCTGCTCCGTACTACAAATAGTGACGGACGTTATTGGACAGCACGTGGACAGTTGAATTATGCCAAGACCTTTGGCAAGCACGACATCATGGCGATTGCCGGCTTGGAATTCCGTGAAACCAAACTGACAGGTTCTAAGGCCTTAATGCTGGGTTATGACGACCAGTTGCAGACAAGCTCTACCCACACAATAGACTTTGGAACATTGAGTACCATGAACTATTCACCTCTTTTCCTTGGCGCCTCAGGTGGTTTCCCTGCAAACCAGTTTGTATTCGATCCTTATATCAATGAAGGAATGGGAGTTGTTCCTGAGACTCACCACAAGTATGCTTCTGGTTATTTCAACCTCACCTATACTTATGATGAGAAATACAATGTGTTCGGTTCATTCCGTAAGGACTATGCTGATGTATATGGCTTGAACGCCAAGTTCCGCGGCACGCCACTCTGGTCTGTAGGTGCAGGATGGTTGATTCATAATGAAGACTTCATGAAGGATATCAAGTGGGTAAACTTCCTGAAACTCCGTGCCAGCTATGGTGTAACTGGTAACATCTATCAAGGTGCAACCAGTTATATGACAGCTACATCAGGAGAACTCAATCAATATACCAACTTGCCATACGGCACCATCGAAAGTCCTGCCAACCCTAACTTGAAGTGGGAGCAGAGCCGCACCACCAACATCGGTATCGACTTCGGATTGCTCGACAACCGCTTGCGTGGTTCCATCGATTATTATAACAAGGTGGCAAAGGATGTGTTCTCTTATCGCACCCTCGACCCAACAACAGGTTTCACCTCTATGTTCGTCAACATGGCTTCTATGCGCAATCGTGGTATAGAATTGCAGATTACTTATGATTGGCTGAGAGGGGCAAGCCGTAAGAATTGGAGTTGGACCACCAACTTCACCATGTCACACAACAGTAATATTGTAACCGATGTAGAGAACCCATCAAACAGCGCATACGAGTTGATTGAAAGACCATACGTCAAAGGAAAGCCATCCAGCGCCCTCTGGTCATACCGCTTTGCTGGCATCAGCGACCAAGAAGGCGAGAAGGGTCAATCTCTGTTCTACATTGAGGATGGGGGCAAATCTCACAGTGCAACAGGCAAAAGTATAAGCATCTTGGAATACTCTGGTCAGAGCGAGCCAAAGGTTATCATGGGTATGGACAACAGCGTAAGATGGAACGGATTCTCTTTCAGCATTCTGATGGCTTACTATGGCGGTCACATGATGAGAGCCTTGGCGCATAATGAAACATTCTCAAGCACCTGGAGCACCGCTATCGCCAGCTATTTCCTGAATGCATGGACGCCAGAACACCCAACAGATATTCCAGGCATTGGCAGATACGCCTCTACAGCGACTGGCTCTGAAACAACCTATAGCAATAATGCTATTCATCATGCAGACTTCCTGAAAATCAGAAACATCGTATTGGGCTATGATTTTCCACAGGAGTGGTTCAGAGGAACAGGCATTAACCGCCTCTCTCTCCGCTTCCAGATAGACAACCCTAAGTATCTATGGGTAGCCAACGATGTGCATGTTGACCCAGAGACTCTTGGACTCCGCAATCCAAGTTCATACATCTTTGGTCTGAACATCAGTTTCTAATCTTTAGAATCATATAACATAAAAAGTAAGATCACAATGAAAAAAACAATATACAGTTTACTGGCAATCACAGCATTGCTGTTCTCATCTTGTGAGAGTTTCACCGAATTAGAGCCAAAGGGCAAGAACTTGCTTACCACAACCGACCAATTAGAAATGCTTCTCAACAAAGAGTATGAGGGATGTTCCTCTGATATGCGACAAATGGCTGGTGATATGATATATGCCTACAGCAATGTAGCAACAATCATCAGTCAGCCAGTTAAGACCCGCAACGTCATCATCTGGACTTATGATGAAGCCAATATGGACAAGATGGCAGAATTGACTTCCAGTGATCAAGACTACACTAATTTCTACGGCTACATCGGCACGATTGCCAACCCAATTCTCTCAAAGATTGATGCCGCATCTGGTACAGAAGCAGACAAGAAACTTTTGAAAAGCGAAGCCCTGACATTGAGAGCCTGGTCATTCTATATGTTGGTCAACAAGTTTGCCAAGGCTTACAATCCAGCTACAGCTGATACAGATCCAGGAATTATCCTGATGACAGAGGATAAAGATATCCAGACTGCTCAGTCTAAAAGCACCGTAGAGGAAGTTTATCAGCAGATACTCAAGGATGCCAATGAAGCAATTGAGATAGATGGTCTTCCTAACTCTGCCGTTAACAAAATGCGCTTCAGTAAACCCACAGCTTATGCCGTAAAGGCATTGGCATTGCTCAACATGCAGAAGTATGACGAGGCAGAAGAAGTGGCCAAGCAGGCTATCGCCATCAATGGCACTATTAACAACTATAATACCTCATATCTTGGTAGTACCCAAGGTTATATAACAGGCGGGACTTATCCTGTTATCAATCGTGGCAAGAAAGGAACCGATGAGGATTATTTCCTAAATGGAAATCTTGAATCCTTCAATGCTTACACCCCAACTACCATGGCAAACTTTGAAGCTGGACATGCCTATAAGGACAAGATGAGCAATATGAATATGATGTATGATTACATGATGGATGCCGGAGTAAGTATGCTGGGTGAAACTGGTTTCAATTTTACTTATGATCTCAACTCGTTATGGAATGATGGTGGTCTTCGCTCTACCCAGATGTATCTCACCATCGCCGAATGCGAGACCCACAAAGGCAACTACGATACAGCCATGGAATATCTCGACAAGGTACGCGTAAACCGCATCGATCCTGCCAAGTATCAGCCCCTCAAAGGCACAGTCAGCACCAAGGAAGAAGCCATTAAGCACGTGAAGCAGGTGACCATGAATGAGGACATTTACTCTGTCAATATCTTCATAGACAAGAAGCGCTGGAACCAGTGCGATGGCTGGAAGCAGAACTATAGCCGCACACTTGCTGGAAAGACTTATACCATCACTCCAGACAGTAAAATGTGGATATTCCCATTCCCTCAGAGCGTGATAAACAATAATGGTAATATCACACAGAACTACAAAGAATAAGAAAATATGAATAAAAAATCTATTTTATTGATACTTTTATCAACTTTAGCCTTGGGCGCAAATGCCCAAGGCAAATATACCATCAAGGGTAATCTTCAGAATGCTGAAGGTCAAAAAATATATCTGTATTCTGGCGACATGGGGAACATGGATATTGACAGCACCATCATCGCTAATGGTAAATTTACCCTGAATGGCGAACTCGATACTCCTTTCAAGTGCGGTAATCTTATCTTGGGCAATCCCAAAGACTATCTCAATGCCAAGTCTTGGCAAATTGCCCTGGAACCAACTACCATCACGATTACAGGTGATGCGAACAAGCAGGACGCCGTAAGCATAAAAGGAGGAAAGGTACAAGACGATCTCAACAAGATGAAGGAAGAAATGGAACCATTCCAAAAGCCATTGACCGAACTTAACAAACAGTACTATGCTCAACAGACTCAGGCTGGCCGCGATTCCATCAGTGCCCTGATGGAGCCTTATCGCAAACAATATAAGGATTATACTGACAAGTTTATGAAAACTCGTACCGACTCTTACTTTGCCACTCTGTTTTTAAACATGAGTAAAGGAAACATGACATACGAGGACGTCAAGGCGATATGGGAAAGCTATTCTCCTGATGTTCAGAAATATGGAGTCTGCGCTCAGGACATCAAATCAGAACTGGAAGTACTGGCAAAAGTAAGACCTGGCAAGCCTGCACCTGATTTCACAGCCAAAGACATCAATGGCAAGCCTTTCACCCTCTCTTCTTTGAAGGGTAAAGTTGTCATCATCGACTTCTGGGCAAGCTGGTGTGTACCATGCCGCAAGAGCAATCCTCATATGCGTGAACTCTACAACAAGTATCACAAAAAAGGATTGGATATGGTCTATGTATCCGATGATGATAGCAAGCCAGAAAGATGGAGAAAGGCGGTAGAGCAAGACCAGCTCATTGGCGATGGCTTCCATCATGTACTCAGAGGCTATAAGGTTATTGACCCTGCGAAAAACACAGCAGACAAGGCCAACGACATCTCCGACAAATATGCTATCCATTTCTTGCCTACCAAGTACTTGATTGACAAGAAGGGCAATATCGTCTGCAAAATCAATGAAGGCGAGGATGCCAAGTTGGATGCTATGATAGAGAAGCTGCTGAATGAGAAATAACTCTCTCTCATAATATAACAAAACAATATACAAATATCCGAAAACGAAAAGAGGTCAAGCAAAGCATTTCAACAAGCTTTACTTGACCTTTCTTTATCTCCCTTTACCTATACCGATAAAGCAGTCGAACCCTTTTTGTCTGCATCTTACAGGAATCCGGAGGATCGCCTACTGACTGGTAATGTGTAGTGAGAATATCGTGAGTGATAACCCCAAATCGTGATGGATGATAGATGATTACATAAAACTTATTCACGAATACGGCTGCATCGGGTTACAAATATGGCTGCATCGGGTCACGAATATGGCTGCATCGGGTTACGAATATGACTGCATCGGGTTACGAATATGACAGCGTAGGCTAACGGAGACGTATCTGTAAGCTTATCGAGACGTCTGCATTAGCTAACTGAGACGTCTGAACTCGCTGACTGAACTACTTGAGTTGCTTGACTGAACCACTTGAGTATTCTTCTTCATGTACTTGCGTGCAACCATAGAAACTTTTTCTGTAACTTTTGGTTCAAGTACGGGCTGAAGGTCCACAAGAGGGTGTGTGGAGCTTACTTGCGAAAGTTCAGTTAAACAGGATTAATCAAGATGGCATCTCGACGCTTCAGCCATTAAAACAACGAGGGCTGCAAACGGCATTGTTACCGTCTGCAGCCCTTACTTATGTTAGAATCAGAAGCGTATAATTACACTCCCTCACCTGGGTACTTCGGATCATTCGAGCCGAAGCCTGGCCCCCAACTATCCCATTCTTCTTGCGATATTCCACTTCCGGTACTTCCTCCACCGGTTTCTCCTCCACTTCCTGCCAGGATGCAAGGTGTATTCATTTCAAATACCTGAATTGCAGGTGATATATACTCTTTCTTTTTCATAATACCTTGTTGATTAATTATTTAACACTAAATTTCTTTCCATTCTTGATATAGATTCCCTTGCGAGGTGTTCCCATTACGCGCTGACCCTCTAAGGTATAGATGGCTAATGAACTAGTCTGTCTGCCATCTCCTAAGCTGATGATGCGGATACCAGTGGTAGAACTGTCATCAGGCAAACCGATGCTGAACAGCATGGTACGTGAAGAAGCCGACTGCGATGGCTGGACGTTCAGATATATGCGATAAGGAGACAAATCACCTGTGTGGATACCAAACTTACCATCTGCACGGAAACTGTAGCTTCCCTCTGCCATAGGAGTGGTAGTATAAACGCCACCTATTGAGGCATTTGTCAGTTCATGGCAGATAGTCATAAAACCACTCTTACCATCCCAGTCTCTCAGAGTCAGCGACTTGGCTGTTGGATTTGCAAAGAAGTTGGCGTTGTACTCTACATTCTGTGCCGTTGCAACCAATTTCTGAGCAGTGCCCTCTGCACCAAGCTTAACAATCATCGGTGTACCAGCCTTGATGACAGACTGCTCATCGAGCATAAGAACGAATTTCAATACACTTGCATCAGCTGTAGGCATGTGAATCATCATATTTCCTACAGGATAGCACTTCTCTGCACCAGCAACATCAGTAACATTGATGTCGAAAGGAAGGCAGAGTGTTACATAACCCGTCTGTCCCTCAGTAAGCTGACGGCTATACTGAAGGTTCTTCACCGTGAACTGAGCCTGGGTGTTGATGGCTGTAGAAGCATCGGTAAGGTTCAGTTCCTCGACATAGAACGTTCCGTCTTCTGCCTTTGTTGCCTTCAGCTTTCCATCTGCATCTGCTGCATACTTATGCTCAGGGCAGCTCTCGTTGCTGCAGCCCATGTGATAGATGTGCTTGTCGGCATCGAACTTAGGACTGGTTAAAGTGGCAGATGCTACGTGAACCAATTCAGTCTCAGAAGTACTGTTGCTATATGATGCAGCCGTTCCATCGCAGCAAGTGAACGATCCATGATATACAGTATTGCCCTCTTCAGCAACAAGCACAGGATAAGCATCTGTGCCGAGTTTCTGATACCAAACCAGTTCACCTTCTGATTTGCTTCCGTTGAGCAGGTAAGCCACCTCGCCGCTCTTCAGCTGCTCTGCGGTGAATGCCTTAATCTTTTCTGGATAGGTCAATGAGCCTTTTCCGATAGCCTTGACAGCATTACCTGTCTGCTCAATTTTATTGATGGTAAGCTTCGCGCTGCTGTTGTATGCCAAGATGCCAGAAGCGGTGCTGGAGGAATTGATTATGCGTCCAACAAGGAGACCGGCACGCTCTGTATCAGAAGTAGCAATAACATTACCAGTGCCAAGCACATTGTTCAGATTACATATAGAACCATCTCCTATCAGGTTTCCGACAATATCAGCTCCAGTTATATCGCCATAGTTGGCACAATTCTGAATGGTTCCTGAGCCAAAATCTCCAGCAATGCCGCCAACGCTGTTTCCCGTACCTGTTACGACACCATAATTGGCGCATGAAATGATGGATTTGCCGAATTCTCTATCGTCACCTACAATACCTCCTACAGAATTTGCACCATTCACCATTGCATGGTTTTCGCAGTTGCCGATGTCGCCACTTGACATTCCTGCTATTCCGCCAACGCCATTTTTTCCTTCTACCGAACAGTTAGCCAAGGTCTTGATATTTTCAATAATACAAAGCTCTCCGAATCCTGCCAAAATTCCAGTATAATGATCAACAGTACTCTTTACCTTCGCATTGTCGAAAGTGATGTTCTTGATGCTGCCCTTTTCTGCATAGCCGAAGAAACCGGCATCACCAGAGGTGGCGTTGATGTAGAGATTTCTGATGGTCTTCCCGTTGCCATCGAATGTACCTTGATACTTATTACCAGCGAAGTTGCCGATAGGAGTCCAGCTGAGCTCTGCTACCTGCTTTTCGGTATCAGCCTTATGGCATACAGTGCTCATATCAATTTCTTTCACATCACCGGCAATCTTTGCGCAGGCTTTCATGTTACCTTCATTCACGAAGTCACGGAACCACGCCAGATGCTCTGCCGTCTTCAGTTCAAATGGTTCCGCCTCAGTTCCTTTACCAGTCATGCCTGTTGGCAATTCACCTTCAAGACCATTCATTTTTACATTGAGCTTGACTTCGCCTTCGATGGCATTGCCATCTAATTTTCTTGCACCGATATAATAAGTGGTGCCTTTCGTTACAGTATAGGTGATTTTGAAGTCAGGCCAATTGCTAGAATCATCGTAAGTCAAGCGAGATGCAGCCGTAGGGCTCTCCCACAGGGTGCCACAGGTTTTATTGCCGTTGCTGTTTGCCGTCACCTCCAATCTGCCATCTTCTGGAGCTGTATATTTATAAAGGTTGTAACCGCTGATTTCATCCCTACTGCCATACGTTTTTTCGATTGTTATGAGATTGTTACCCAATGTCAAGGAAGGAATTTCTTTCTGACACATCGTACACTTGTCGTTCTCACCATATTTGTGTCCGGTAGCTGATACTACAAGATTGCTCACCTCTTGTGTCAACTGAGCATCCGAGAAAGATGCATGACAAAGATTACATTCCCAATATTCGATGTTGCCATCTGTGGTGCAGGTAGCAGCCACGGATTTGTGATGTATGGGACTATCGCCATGCTTAATCGTCATTGTGCCCTCTTGTGCAGGCTTGGTATTGGTAAATGCACTTACCTGCTCGCCTAAACAATTCATTGTCACATTACCATCCAAGTAAACCTCATCAGCAGAGCCAAGTAAAGGATAATCGTTTGTGTTCAGTTTTTGTCCCCATTTTGCATTTCCTGATACGTTTTTCTGAAGCTGATTGGCAACCAATCCACTCTTCAACTGTTCTGCGGAAAATGCCTTTATCTTTTCAGCAGGTGTCAATGAGCCTTGTCCGATAGCCTTGACAGCTTTACCTGTCTGCACAGTTCCATTGATGGTAAGCTTAGCACTGCTGTTGTATGCCAGGATGCCAGAAGCGGTGCTGGAGGAATTTTCTATGTTTCCAACAAGGAGACCGGCAGGATTTCTAGAAGTAGCAGTAACATTACCAGTGCCAAGCACATTGTTCAGATTGCATTCATCAGCACATCCTATCAAGTTTCCGACATAGAAAGTTCCCGTTATATCACCATAGTTGGCACAATTCTGAATGGTTCCTGAGTTAAAATATCCAGCAATACCGCCAACTTTGTCTCTCGTACCTGTTATGACACCATAATTGGCGCATGAAGTGATGGATTTGTCGGAAAACACATAGTTACCTACAATACCTCCTACAAAATTTGCACCATTCACCATTGCATGGTTTTCGCAGTTGCCGATGTCGCCATTTGCTCTTCCTGCTATTCCGCCAACGTAGTTTTTTCCTTCTACCGAACAGTTAGCCAAGATCTTGATATTTTCAATACAAGAGCCTGCAACTCCTACCAAAATTCCAGTACAATAATCATCAGCAGTAGTCTTTACCTTTGCATTGTCGAAAGTGATGTTCTTGATGCTGCCCTTTTCTGCATAGCCGAAGAAACCGGCTTCGCAGGGGATACCGATATACTCAGAGATGTCATTGATGTAGAGATTTCTGATGGTCTTCCCGTTGCCGTCAAATGTACCTTGGTACATATTTTCAATATTATCAGAGTTACCGATAGGAGTCCAACTGACTTCTTTAGTATACTTGGTGCCATCCTTCGCATGGCAGAACTCTGCCAAGTCAATATCTTTAGTCAGCGTGGCTGAAATAGTAGTATAACCACTATTCACCTGGTCGCGGAACCACGCCAGTTCGGCAGCTGTGGATATCTGATAGGGATTGTCTACTCCATTACCAATGGAAGGCCTGGAAGGCGTTTGCGCCCATGCCCCCCCCATAAGGCATGAGGATAGCCATCACGATCAGCAACATCGTGATGAGCCGATTCGGTTTGTGTAATTGTTTCTTTTTCATAAACGTTTTGTTATTAATAATTAATGTAAATATTTTGTCTTGTATATCTGCTTACCAATTTATCGCAAAGACCAGGAGCTTTCCTCTATGATGGATAGGCTGCATCATCAAGCCTAATGTTTCATCAGAACGAAGATCATTCCTGGAAACATAAGAGGCTTGCCTGCATGATGAACAGGTATGCCGAACAGCAGTCTGGCATGGCTCCTATTTCGCAGTCATGGAGCAAATATACAAAAAATATTTGGAAAAAGGTGTCGCATTCCCCTGCCTAGGTGTCGCATTGCTATCATTTAGGTGTCGCATTGGTGGGGGAATGCGACACCTGAAAGGGGCTATTCCCGATAAAAATGGCTCTTTTCTCTGGCATTTTACAAAAATTAGTAATTTCTGCTTTTTATCTTCTCTAGCTGAATTTGTAGCCAGATAGTCACTCTTTTCCGTCTCTCAGAGCCTCCCGAAAGTCCGTTTTGAGTGATGGCAATAATACGAAAAGAGGGGCAGCATGTTCGTTCTGCTGTCCCTAGATATAACCTTCGCAAAGCCTGTAATGAATCATTCTATCGCACCCTTTAGAAAGATATAATTGTAAAGATTATGTGTCTTTTTTGTGTTTTATACAATAGGCAGGCTGATTCCGTTGATTTTCTGATAGATGTCGAGCGCATAGATGTCGGTCATGCCGCTGATATAATCAATTA
>OGLM01002575.1_pt1 | contig 16246 bp, 9 predicted proteins | sample 1572531 | NCBI WGS metagenome assembly OGLM01 (sample SAMEA2581909, study PRJEB24529) | metagenome | biome: Human gut stool | place: China | collected 2011 | reverse complement strand
AAGTCGTAGAATTGTTGAATGCCAACGACTTCTTGTTCGCTTCTATCCACGAAGTGTTGAAGACATTGATCGAGGCATTTATTCTAGTATTTATCGTAGTATATATCTTCTTGCAGGATTTGCGTTCTACCTTGATTCCGACCATTGCTATTCCGGTAGCCCTTATCGGTACATTCTTCGTACTGTCACTGATCGGATTCAGTTTGAACTTGCTGACCCTGTGTGCCCTTGTGCTTGCCATTGCGATCGTGGTCGATGATGCGATTGTGGTTGTCGAGGGTGTACATGCCAAGCTCGATCAGGGATATACATCCGCCCGTCTGGCATCTATCGATGCGATGAACGAATTGGGTGGTGCTATCGTATCTATCACACTGGTCATGATGTCCGTGTTTATTCCGGTAAGTTTCATGGGTGGTACGGCAGGTACGTTCTATCGCCAATTCGGTTTGACAATGGCTATCGCTATCGGTCTGTCCGCATTGAACGCCTTGACACTGAGTCCGGCATTGTGTGCCGTTCTTCTGAAACCGCATACTGATCATGGAGATAAGAAACAAACACTTGTTTCTCGCTTCCACACTTCTTTCAATGCCGCTTATGACTCTATATTAAAGAGGTATAAGAAACGCGTACTCTTCTTTATCCAGAAAAAGTGGTTGTCAATGGGACTGGTGGTTCTCTCTATCGTATTGCTGATCTTCTTTATGAACACTACTCCGACAGGTATGGTGCCTAATGAAGATACCGGTACGCTGATGGGAGCTGTAACGCTACCTCCGGGTACATCACAAGACCGCTCGGAACAAATACTGGCACGTGTAGACAGTCTGATTGCTGCGGACCCTGCCGTAGCTTCACGTACGTTGATCTCCGGATTCAGTTTCATTGGTGGTCAGGGACCTTCTTACGGTTCTTTCATTATCAAACTGAAAGACTGGGATGAACGCTCCATGATTCAGAACTCAGACGTTATCGTCGGTTCTTTATACATGCGTGCGCAGAAGATTATCAAGGAAGCACAGGTATTGTTCTTCGCTCCTCCTATGATCCCCGGTTACTCGGCATCTACGGATATCGAGGTGAACATGCAGGACAAGACAGGTGGTGACCTGAACAAATTCTTTGATGTAGCCAACAACTACACCGCAGCATTGGAGGCGCGTCCGGAAATTAACTCTGCAAAAACGACCTTCAACCCGAACTTCCCGCAATATATGATTGATATTGATGCGGCAGCTTGTAAGAAGGCAGGTATCAGCCCAAGCGATATTCTTAGCACGATGCAGGGATATTACGGAGGTTTGTACGCATCCAACTTCAACCGTTTCGGTAAGATGTACCGTGTAATGATTCAGTCGGATCCGTTATCACGCAAGAATCTGGAATCACTGAATAATGTCAAGGTTCGTAACAACCAAGGCGAAATGGCTCCGATTTCCCAGTTCATCTCTGTAGAGAAGGTATACGGACCTGATATTATCAGCCGTTTCAACTTGTATACTTCCATGAAGGTGATGGTAGCTCCGGCTTCCGGTTATACTTCCGGTCAGGCACTGGCTACACTGGCAGAAGTGGCCAAAGAAAACCTTCCGGCAGGTTACACCTATGAACTAGGAGGTATGGCTCGTGAGGAAGCACAAAGTAGCGGCAGTACGACTGGTTTGATCTTTATCCTTTGTTTCGTATTCGTTTATTTGCTGTTGAGTGCTCAGTACGAAAGTTATATTCTTCCGCTGGCCGTATTGTTATCCATTCCATTCGGTTTGCTGGGCAGCTTCCTGTTCGTCAACGGAATGAGCGCGATCGGTAGTATATCGGCCTTGAAAATGATACTCGGTACCATGTCCAACAATATCTATATGCAGATTGCGTTGATCATGTTGATGGGTCTGTTGGCAAAGAACGCGATCCTGATTGTAGAGTTTGCCCTCGACCGTCGTAAGATGGGTATGAGCATCACATGGGCAGCCGTTCTGGGTGCCGGTGCCCGTCTCCGCCCGATCCTGATGACCTCATTGGCTATGGTAGTCGGTCTGCTTCCGTTGATGTTCGCATTCGGTGTAGGTGCCCACGGTAACCGTACACTGGGTACAGCTTCTATTGGTGGTATGTTGATCGGTATGATCTGCCAGATCTTCATCGTTCCTGCTTTGTTCGTTATCTTCCAGTACCTGCAAGAGAAGGTTAAACCGATGGAATGGGAAGACATCGACAATACGGATGCCGTAACTGAGATTGAACAATACGCTAAATAATGAAATTCGATATGAAGAAACAGATTCTATATATGTTGTGTGCAACTGCTCTCCTGAGCAGCTGCCACATCTATAAGTCGTATGACAGACCCGAAGATATCACAACTTCCGCCCTGTATCGCGATCCGGTAGCGGATAACGATACACTGGTTTCGGATACGACCAACTTCGGTAATCTGCCGTGGAGAGAAGTCTTCACCGACCCGCAACTACAGTCTCTCATCGAAGCGGGACTGAACCAAAATACTGACCTCTTGTCTGCTGCGCAGAATGTGAAAGCCGCACAAGCCTCCCTGATGTCTGCACGTCTGGCTTATGCCCCATCTTTGGGATTGTCTCCGCAAGGAACAATCAGCAGCTTTGACAAGAATGCAGCTACAAAAACTTATTCATTACCGGTTACAGCCAGTTGGCAAGTCGATTTGTTCGGTCAGTTACTGAACTCAAAACGGAATGCACAAGTTACTTTGAAACAGGTTAAGGCATACCGTCAGGCTGTACAAACTCAAGTAATCTCAAATGTAGCCAATATGTACTACACGTTGTTAATGCTTGACCGCCAACTGGAAATAACTAAAGAGACGGCCGAAATTCTGAAGCGCAATGCCGAAACAATGGAAGCGATGAAAGATGCAGCAATGTACAACATCAATTCAGCCGGTGTTGAACAAAGTAAAGCTGCTTATGCACAAGTACTTGCTACCATTCCTGATATCGAACAAAGTATCCGTGAAACGGAGAACGCCCTGTCTACTTTTTTAGGAGAAGCTCCTCATGCCATCAAGCGTGGCGTATTGGAAGCACAAGTACTTCCGACCGAGCTTTCTGCAGGCATACCTATTCAATTGTTATCCAACCGTCCGGATGTAAAAGCAGCCGAAATGTCACTGGCAAGTTGCTACTATGACACCAACTCCGCACGTGCCGCTTTCTATCCGCAAATCACACTCAGCGGTTCGGCAGGATGGACAAACAATTCAGGAGCAGGGATCGTTAATCCCGGTAAATTATTGGCTTCCGTTGTTGGTTCACTGACACAGCCTTTGTTCTATCGGGGACAGAACATCGCTCGCTTGAAAGCTGCCAAAGCGCAGGAGGAACAGGCTAAATTATCTTTCCAACAGGCCTTATTGAATGCCGGTAGTGAGGTTAGCAATGCGTTAAGTCTATACCAAAAGACCAGCGAAAAGGTAGAATCCAGAAAAATGCAGGTAGAATCTGCCCAGAAAGCTTCGGAAGATACAAAAGAATTGTTTAACTTAGGAACCTCAACCTATCTGGAAGTACTGTCTGCACAACAATCCTATTTGAGTGCACAGCTCTCTCAGGTGTCCGACTGCTTTGATCAGATGCAAGCTGTAGTAAGCCTCTATCAGGCACTGGGTGGTGGAAGATAAGAATAACTTTAAATATATAATACTATTATGATTAGTCCGTTAGCTTACGTAGACCCCGAAGCAAAATTAGGCAAGAATGTAACAGTTCTGCCTTTTGCCTACATTGAAAAGAATGTAGAGATCGGAGATGATTGCATCATCATGTCTTACGCTAGTATCCTGAAAGGTACTAAAATGGGAAAAGGGAACAAGGTACATCAGAATGCCGTTCTCGGAGCGGAACCGCAAGATTTCCACTTTACGGGAGAAGAGAGCAGCCTGATTATCGGTGACAACAATGATATTCGCGAGAACGTAGTCATCAGCCGTGCTACATTTGCCGGCAATGCTACTAAAATAGGAAATGGCAATTATCTGATGGATAAAGTACATCTTTGCCATGACGTACAGATCAACAACAACTGTGTAGTTGGTATTGGTAGCACCATTGCCGGAGAGTGTACATTGGACGATTGCGTTATCCTAAGTGGTAATGTAACGTTACATCAATATTGTCATATCGGTAGCTGGACGCTCGTACAGAGTGGTTGCCGCATATCCAAGGATGTACCTCCATACGTTATCATGTCGGGAAATCCGGTGGCATATCACGGAGTAAATGCCGTGGTTTTGTCACAACACCGCAATACATCGGAAAGAATCCTCCGGCACATTGCCAATGCATATCGCTTGATTTACCAAGGTAACTTCAGTGTGCAGGATGCAGTGCAGAAAATTATCGATCAAGTGCCAATGAGTGAGGAGATCGAGAATATCGTAAACTTCGTGAAGAACTCGGAAAGAGGTATCGTGAAATAATACTCACCACAGAGGACGCAGAGGACACAGAGGTTTTAAAATAAAGATAGTAAAACCTAAGATACCAAAAAGCAGATTCATGTAGATTGCATAAGTATTAATCATTGCAATATCTACATGAATCTGCTTTTATTATATCCGAATTATGTATTTTATCTTCCTTTTTCCGTGTCCTCTGCATCCTCTGTGGTGAGAAATTATTCAAACTCCAGTGTTCCGAAAAAGTCGGGACGATGGAAATCCGGTTTCTCTATTTCTATCGGATTCCATGATAGGAAATGGGGAGTCTGCAACTCATCACCACATTTATAGAAGTTAGCTTTTATCTCTTTTCCATCAAGGGAATCAATCTGATGTTTGAAGAACACTTTATAAGGGATAATCAAGGCTACTTCCCAACCGGATTCGTCAGCCTGCTCTTCAAAAGGCACATTACCCAAACTGGACCAGCGTTGCACAAGGGCGGTTATTTCTTTCGGAGCATGTTCACGGCCATTGCGTGCAGGACCTGCACCAATCAGAATCGTTCCGATACAATTACATTCGATATTATAATACACCCCGTCATCTGCCGGTATAGAAAAGAATTCTACACAGGAGTCGGTCCATACAGAACCATTATCTTCTCCATATCTGGCACGTATACTCTCTTCCTTTACCTTAAAATGCAACAAAATAGAGTCCTGCGTGTGAGCTATGCGAAAATTTACTTTAGGCTTGTAGGGATACTCAGCCCAATTAACACATTGAATGGGTTGGAAATCAATCTTTTCTTCATCGAACAATTTCGGAAGCGAACAAGCCTCTACGTTAGCCGCACTAATTTTCTTTACTTTCATATTTCTTTCGTTTGGATGATACAAATATAGTTACTTTCTTCTAATAAGGTTCACAGAAATCAAATAAAAACGATATATTTGCCAATAGTAATACCTTAAAAGAACGAATTAGTGAAGAAAGTAACCCTTTTATTTCTGCTGTTTTTAAGCATCTCTGCAGTCCATACACAAGGTCAAAACATCACTTTCAGTCATTTGACCACGGATGACGGCCTTTCACAGTTCTCTGTCAATAGCATGTATATTGACGAAAGAGGAATTATATGGATCGGCACACGCGAGGGACTGAACCGGTATAACGGTAACGATATCAAAAGTTTTAAACTCAAAAAAAATGATCCGAACAGCCTGTTCAGCAACACAGTATTGCGTATCACCGGAAATAAGAAGGGGAAAGTGTACCTGCTTTGTACCGACGGTATCGCAGAATTTGACCTGACTACTCAGCGGTTTAAAACACTACTGCAAGGGAATGTAGACGCCATCTACTATAATGAGAAACTATATATAGGTAAAAGAGAGGAAGTTTTCGTGTATAACGAAAGTACGGGCAACTTCGACCTTTATTATCATTTAGCGGGAAAGGATATCACTTTATCCTGCCTGCATCTGGACGATAAAAAGAACCTCTGGATGGGGACAACCGGCAACGGAGTTTACTGCCTGTCGGAGAACAAAACAGTATCCCAACCTATCACAAAAGGCAATATCACAAGTATCTATGAAGACTCCTCTAAAGAGTTATGGATAGGTAGTTGGGAGGAAGGACTATACCACATAACGACAGACGGTAACATCAAAAATCTTCGGCATGCCCCCCAAAACCCGAACAGTCTATGTTCCGACTTTGTCAGGAGCTGTTGTGAAGACAATGCCGGTAATTTATGGATAGGAACATTCTACGGTTTGAACCGTTATGACAAAAGTAGCGGTCAGTTCCAAGTTTACACAGCCGATGACAGCAGACCGGACGGACTCACTCACTCTTCTATCTGGTGTATTGTAAAAGACGGTCAGGGAACCATCTGGCTAGGAACTTATTTCGGAGGTGTCAATTACTTTAACCCGGAGTACGAAATATACACCCGCTACAAAGTAGGAAACACAGAAAAAGAAGGTTTAAGCAGTCCGATTGTAGGAAGAATGACAGAAGACAAAGACGGTAATCTGTGGATTTGCACCGAAGGGGGAGGTGTCAATGTCTACAACCGGAAAAGCAATACCTACCGTTGGTATCGACATGAAGAAGGGGAAAATAGTATTTCGCACAATAACGTAAAAGCGATCTATTACGACCGGAACAACGACATCATGTGGATTGGTACACATCTGGGAGGATTAAATAAACTCGACTTGCGAACCAATCGCTTTACCATATATAGGATGAAAGCAGGAGATCCCGCTTCACTGCCATCGGATATTGTACGCGATATCGTACCCTACAAAGACAAGTTGGTCATCGCCACACAAAACGGAGTCTGCCTTTTCAGCCCGTCCACAGGTAGTTGCCGACAACTTTTTAAAGAGACCAAAGAAGGAAGAAATATCGGCATGGTGGCCAGCCTTTGCTTCGATAAAAATGGTACTTTATGGATTGCGGCCACCGGAGAAGGAGTTTACTCTTATCGCTTTGATAGCGGGGAGCTGACCAATTATTCACATAATCCGGCTACTCCGAATAGCCTCAGCAATAATAACATCAACAATATTACGCTGGATAGTAGTGGCAACCTGTGGTTCTCCACTTCCGGAAGCGGTCTTGACCGTTATCGTGAAGAGAGCAATGACTTCGAGAATTTCGATGTACAAAAAGATGGTTTATCCAGCGATTGCATCTATGAAGTATTCGAATCATCTATCCAAAAAGGAAGTTTATTATTAATCACCAATCAAGGATTCTCACAGTTCGACTATCCGCACAAGAAGTTCTACAATTATGGTACGGAAAACGGATTCCCGTTAACAGCCGTCAATGAGAATGCCCTATTCGTAACCCACGATGGAGAAGTATTTTTGGGAGGTATTCAGGGAATGATCTCTTTCTGGGAGAAGAAGTTGCATTTCACACCGAAATCATATAGTATTATTCTTTCACGCCTGTTAGTCAACGGTAAAGAAGTACTTCCCGGAGATGAGACGGGAATTCTCAAACAATCCATCTGTCATACTCCCAAAATCAGTCTGAAATCAGATCAATCCATGTTCAGTCTGGAGTATGCAACATCCAATTTCATTCCCGCCAATAGAGACGAGATAGTCTACCGCCTTGAAGGTTTCTCCGACGAGTGGAACCATACATACCGCCAACAGACGCTTATCACATATACCAACCTGAATCCGGGCAAGTATACATTAATCATCAAATCGCAACGGGACGGCATCGAAGAGGCACGGCTCCAGATTCTGGTACTTCCTTCCTGGTACGAGACATGGTGGGCTTATCTGATCTATACAGTCATTACAATCAGCCTGTTCTGGTTCCTTATCCAGAACTACAATTCACGTATCAAGCTGCGGGAATCATTGAAATACGAAAAGAAGCATATCGAAGACCTGGAAGCACTGAACCAGTCCAAACTTCGTTTCTTTACCAATATCTCCCATGAGTTCCGTACCCCGCTTACCCTGATTGTAGGACAAGTGGAAACGTTGTTACAAGTACAGACATTTACTCCTAATATATATAATAAGGTATTAGGAATCTATAAGAACAGTCTACAGTTGCGGGAACTGATTACAGAATTACTTGATTTCCGTAAACAGGAACAGGGACACATGAAAATAAAGACGAGCAAGCATAATTTGGTGGAGTTCCTCTACGAGAATTATTTGCTCTTCTTAGAGTATGCAAGCAGCAAGCAGATAAACTTCAACTTCATCAAGCAAACAGATGACATTGAAGTATGGTATGACCAGAAACAGATGCAGAAAGTAATCAATAACCTTCTATCCAATGCTCTGAAACATACCAAAGCAGAAGATACGATAACAATCAAGGTGTCGCAGGAGCAAGACCATGCCATCATAGAAATAAAAGATACCGGTTCGGGTATTGCTGCTGCCGAAATCGATAAGATATTCGACCGTTTCTACCAGACCGAACATCTGAACTCATTGAACACTGGAGCCGGAACAGGCATTGGTCTGGCGCTGACAAAGGGAATCGTAGAACTGCATCACGGCACTATCCGTGTGGAAAGTGAACCCGGCAAGGGAAGCAGCTTCATCATCACCCTCAAGCTTGGGAACCAACACTTTACGGAAGAGCAGATCGTCAAGGAAGATGTAGAATCCACCATTCAGCAACCAACAGACGTGTTCGTTCCTTCGGTTGAGGTATTGCCCGATACCGAATGGAAAGAAGAAGAGAGCAACAAGCGTATTGAGGATGCCAAGATGTTGATTGTGGAAGACAATGAATCTATCAAACAAATGCTAGTCAGCATTTTCGAAACATTCTATCAGGTCACAACCGCATCCGACGGTGAAGAGGCTTTGGAAAAAGTGAGGGAAGAGATGCCTAGCATTATATTAAGTGATGTCGTCATGCCCCGTATGTCCGGAACAGAACTTTGCAAACGAATCAAGACAGACTTTAATACCTGCCATATTCCGGTGGTACTGTTGACAGCCCGTACTGCGATAGAACATAATATTGAGGGACTGAAAATCGGTGCGGACGACTATATCACCAAGCCGTTCAATACGAACCTGCTGATTTCCCGTTGCAACAACTTGGTTAATTCCCGCAGACTGTTACAGGAGAAATTCAGCAAGCAACCGCAGGCTTTCGCACAAATGCTGGCTACCAACCCGATGGATAAGGAAATGCTGGACCGTGCTATGGCTATTATTGAACGCCATTTGGACAACCCGGATTTCAACGTCAACATTTTCGCCCGCGAAATGGGTATGGCACGTACTAATCTGTTTACCAAGTTGAAAGCCGTTACCGGACAGACTCCGAACGACTTCATCCTAAGTATACGTCTCAAGAAAGGAGCCGTCATGCTCCGGAACAATCCGGAACTGAATATCACGGAAATCTCCGACCGAATCGGCTTCTCTTCTTCGCGCTATTTCAGTAAGTGCTTCAAAGAGATTTATCACGTCAGTCCGTTGGCCTACCGTAAAGGGGAAGAGAAAGAAGAAGGGGAAGAAGAAACAGCGTAATATCCGGTATTATCAAGAGTGTACTATTTTGTACTTCAGTTGTACATTACTAGTCATCCTTGTTTTCTCAATTGTTTATCTTTGTATCAGTAACATTACCCCCTAAAAGATAAACATTATGAGAAACGTTTCACGCCTATTCCCGTTATTGCCCGGCATTGCCATGCTAACCGGCTGCAATCACGCATCTCAAAAGAACAACGGACAAAACGTTCAGAAGCCGAACATCATTTATATATTTGCGGATGACCTTGGTATCGGTGACTTGAGCTGTTACGGAGCGAGTAAAGTTAGTACTCCCAATATTGACCGTCTGGCAGGACAAGGAGTACAATTTACCAATGCTTACGCCACTTCAGCTACCAGTACCCCTTCCCGTTTCGGGCTCTTGACGGGTATGTATCCCTGGCGGCAGGAAAACACGGGTATTGCTCCCGGAAACTCGGAACTTATCATCGACACTGCCTGCGTTACAATGGCCGATATGCTGAAAGACGCCGGATACGCTACCGGTGCTGTCGGCAAATGGCATTTGGGACTGGGACCGAAAGGCGGAACAGACTTCAACAGCCAAATCAGTCCGAATGCGCAAAGTATCGGCTTCGATTATGAGTTCATCATTCCGGCAACCGTAGACCGTGTTCCTTGTGTATTCGTTGAAAACGGACGTGTAGTGAATCTTGATCCGAACGATCCCATCACCGTCAGCTACGACCACAAAGTAGGTGACTGGCCTACGGGAGAAGAAAATCCGGAACTTGTGAAATTAAAGCCCAGTCAAGGACACAACAATACCATTATTAACGGTATTCCCCGTATCGGCTGGATGACCGGAGGAAAATCCGCTCTTTGGCAAGATGAAGACATAGCCGACATTATCACTGACAAGGCTAAGAACTTCATTGCCTCACATCAGGAAGAGCCCTTCTTCTTATATATGGGTACGCAAGACGTGCATGTACCCCGTATCCCCCACCCTCGTTTTGCAGGAAAAAGCGGACTTGGAACACGTGGCGATGTCATTCTTCAGTTAGACTGGACTATCGGTGAAATCATGCACACATTGGACAGCCTCAACATAGCGGACAACACTATCCTGATCTTTACCAGCGACAACGGTCCCGTGATTGACGACGGCTATCAGGACTATGCCTACGAGAATCTCAATGGTCATACTCCAATGGGAATCTATCGCGGTGGCAAATACAGTGCTTACGAAGCCGGCACCCGCATTCCTTTTATCATTCGCTGGCCTGCTAAAATACAGCCTTCCAAACAACAAGCGCTTTTCTCGCAGATCGACACTTACGCATCACTTGCTTCGCTTCTGAATCAGCCCTTGCGCAAGGGTGCAGCCCCCGACAGTCAGGAACATCTGGATGTACTCTTAGGCAAAAACAATACAGGTCGTGAGTATGTAGTCCAACAAAACCTGAATAACACACTTGCCATTGTTAAGGGAGAATGGAAATATATTGAACCAAGCGATGGTCCTGCTATTGAATTCTGGACAAAGATGGAACTGGGTAATGACAAGCAGCCTCAGCTATATGATCTCTCATCCGACCCATCGGAGAAAACAAATGTAGCGAAGTCACATCCCGAAATTGTAAAAGAGTTATCCGCATTATTGGAAAGTGTAAAAGAAGAATAGAAATATGAGAATAATAGATTTGTATGATTTTGCACCTATCTTGAATAATAACACCCACTACACCCATGCAAAATCCATACATTTGTAGAAAATATAAAACAGTGAATATGCGTTACAACAAAAAGCAATATATCACACGATTTTTCTAACCTTATTGAAAACGTATAATAAAATCGGACTTTAATCAATTTAACCCCCTAAAAAAGAGAGGAACCGTGAGGCTCCTCTCTTTTACTTTGACCTCTGTTGAAAAAAGTTATTTCATAAAAGTAAAGAATTGTCTACTCTTTGAACATCAGTAGGCTTCTTTGATTAGCTCTATTCTCATAAAGCGAATGTTTTTCTCACTCTCATTCTGGATATCCTCCCCAAAGAATCCCAAACGGCTAAACGTGCCTGTTGCATTCACAGAAAGTTCCAACCCTTTTGTGCCTTTCTGCTTGAAGTGTACCGTACCGATATCACTCCATGTTTCCGGGTAGGAGTTCTGGCGTACATTGGACAACTCCCCGTCTTTCTTCATCAATACGGAATTGAACGGAGTATTATCATCCACTTTCAATGTAATTCTAGCTCCCTCAGCAAATGATCTTCTCCAATGGCGACTGGTGAATACACGTACTTTGTAAGTACCCGGCTCATCAATCACACATTTCAGCTGCAACTTACCAGTACCTGCATGGAAGTTTTGTGTATTTCCACCCTCAGCAATCGTCAGACTTCCCTCTTTGCCCGGAATAATCTTACCATTTGCCACCGGAATACTGACTACATTCTCGTTCATGTAATTATCCTCGCTAAAACGTACCGGAGACTTACATACCAACTTCAGCACCGGAATTTCATCATAATGCAGATGAGCAGGCACTGTCAATACCGGATACGATTGATCAGTCACCGTCACTTTCTTACCGGAAGCAAGTATTTCTGCCTTTGTAATGGATGTCGACAAACCCTTCAATGCAATACAACGGTTCAGAGGTTCCCTCAAAAGATGCAGATAAATCACATTACCCTTATGTGTAACATACCCCCAAGGGAAGTTATCATTAAAAGGATTTCCGGTTGTTCCGTAGACAGCTTCCGAATTCTTCTGCATCCACCTTCCAATGAAAGCCATTATATCAATGCTCGGTTGTGGTACGGTTCCATCCTCCTTCGGACCGATATTCACCATATAGTTCACTCCACGACTCGCACATTCTATCAATGAGCAAAGAATATCTTTCGGGCTCTTCCAGTTTTGGTCGTTCTTTTTGTATCCCCAAGTATGATTCATGGTAGCCACCATTTCCAAATCCATATTCACACGCGAACAAGGCATTTCATTGTCTCCCAATGCTCCATAATCTCCCAGATTATAACCCACACGACCATTCACAATACATTCCGGCTGTAATTCTCTGACTACATTTACAAATGTCCGACTCTGTTCTTTCGTCAAGTCAAACGGAGTGTCATACCATAACAAATCAATTTTACCGTATCGGGTAAGCAATTCCCGCATTTGCGGTAAAGCCTTTTCTCTGATATAACGGTCCAGATTCGGTTTTACTTCCGATTTCGGCTTACCATAATGCCCGTCATATTCATTCTGCATCACAGCAGCGTCTTCTTCCCGCCAATCTTGCCGATGAGAATAGTAGAATCCGACTTTTACCCCATGCTTACGGCAAGCTTCTACCAGTTCTTTCAAAGGATCTCTTTTATAAGGAGTACGCTCAATATCAAAATCAGACACCTCGCTCGGATACATACAAAAGCCTTCATGGTGTTTAGCCGTAAATACAATATAACGAGCTCCGGCTTGCTTTGCTAATTTCACCCATTCTTCCGGATTATATTTAGCTAACGTGAGTTTATCAGCCAGTTTCTCATATTCATTGTTAGGGACCTTGGCAAAATTCTGTATCCACTCACCGATGCCATCCACCGGCTTTCCATTCCATTCACCGGCAGCAACTGAATACAATCCCCAATGAATAAACATACCAAAGCGACCTTCACGCCACCAGTCCATATCTACCGACTGTTGTGCCTGTCCGCAAACAAACGCCCAACCCAACATTAATATACTTAACAGCTTCTTCATATTCATACCATTCTTTCTTGATCTACTATTTCACTAACGACACATAAACAGGCATTCCCTCGGACAATACAGTCTTCAATACTGTATTTCCCGCTGCATTCTCTTCCAACGTAATCTTTTGGCTTTCATCACCGCTTTTCACAGTCCATTTACCCTTCAGCTCTATTGAAGCTTGTGTAGGTGTAGTCCGCCAATTATTTTTGCCAATCGTTTTCGGACGAAGATTAGGATTGCACAACGCCAGTTCCAGTCCGCTTCCACTTTTATCCAGACGTTCCATTACCAGTAACTCCGTTTTAGAAGCACATACCACTCCCGCCGATAAATTAGAGACCGGAGCAAACAGAGCGTATGCAATGGTAGATGTAGGAAGATACTTCACTATATGCACAGAATCTTGTGCAGTGATGACCTTAAACAGTTTCTCCTGCTCTTGCTTCTTGGCAAGTTCCTTCATCCGTTCGAAAGTAGTACCCGGAACAACCATAAACTGATAACTTTTCTTTTCCGGCTTCACCCCATGATGAAGATAAGCCTTTGCAGCAGTCTCCTTTCCCATTCCGGCAGCCATACCCGCTGATGAAGGAGTAGTCTGTTCACCGTACTTAATCACCAACCGGTCGTGTCCTTTCGGAACAAAATACCCGGTAGTGGTAGGAGTAACCATCCAAGCGGCAACCTGTGGTTCTATAATCTGTTCTTTTCCTGCTTTCATTATCTGTCCGTTTACAGTCATATCTCCGGATTCTTTAGATACAATAGATTGGAAAAGATTTGTAGCAGTAATCCATTCATCCGAATAGTCGCCTTTCGCCTCTATATCAGTACCAAGACTATACAACATTCCATCAACGGCAAATACAGACTTGCAGAAAGAAAGGTTAGTCGGTTCAAAACGACGACTTCCCCAACGATCATCCTGATCGAAAGCAGCCGCAAAAAGGCCACAGTCTTTCCAAGCCAATGCTCCTGCAAAATTAGTCGTTGTTGATTTTTGGTCGAAACGGTCAGCATCATTTTTATTAGGCGTCATTTCCTTCCAATCCGTATAATGTACAGTAGTACTTCCGGGCATCATATTCCAGTCCCAACCGGCACTCTTCTTTTCTTTATCAGCGGGATAACCACACTTGGCAAGTCCACCTTCATAAAGTATTTCCAGCGTTCCATGACTTTGGTATCTGCCGAACCGGTTGGTTTTATTATATATCTCTCCACCCCAGAAGTTAGTAGTCGGACAACGCATCACTGCCAGCCAATTACCCTGTCTGTAAACTCCTGCCGGGCTGAAATTAAACTGATAAAAGCCATCCGCTTTCAGTTCGGGAGCGTCCTTATACTTCTTCGTCTTATAAAAATAATTGTAGTAAGAAGCTAATTCCTGATCATACGGAATCCCTAGCACATCTCCTCCCACTTCAATCAATGTCTCAAACAATTGTCGCGAGAAATTAATCCCCAAACCGGTAAAAGGGTGTCTGCCCGCCATACTATTCGCAAAATAACGGTCTTTATCCGATTCAGAACGTACCGCCATCAAATAAATACTAACCAAAGCTTTGCTCATCCGTTGATACGCCTCCTTCTCAATACGGAAGGAAGTGCCTTTCAGCCGTCCCATATATTCCACCCAAGTGCGATATGAATACATATACCCGTTATAATGGGTATTATGATGAAATCCTGTTCCGTCAGGTTTCAGTATATCATACCCGCTAGGGCTGTATTGGGTACATCCCGACAGGAAATGAGAGAAAGCGGTTAAGTCCTTGATAGCTTGTTCATCATTCGGGTTATGAACCGCACAAATAAACAAATGCGGAAGAACATTATAAATATAGTCTGAGTTCACCTTCAGTCTCAACTCTTCCGCACTGAGATATAATCGGTCCGCCTCCAGCAAATTCCACACAGCAGCAATTAACCGACTTTTACGTACATCGTCACATACAGACAAGGCACTCAAGAAATCTGCCGGAACTCTGCGTACATCATTATAGTTACTATATTTATATTTGGGCATACGCTCTATAACTTTCTCCGTAAAGAGAAAATCCAAATAGAGATTGAAACTTTCTTCCGCATCTCCTCCGTCACGTTCAGCAGCAAAGGCCAACACACGTACCGTTTTGGCAATATCCCGTCCTTGCTGAAGAGTCACTTTTTCTTTAAACGGTGAGACTCCGGTAACAGTCTTTTCATCGTCCCGTTCCAACTGCCATAGCTGTACTTGCATCAAAGCGGCATCTATTTCCCTTTGATTCGCTTTCGGAGCAGGCAGTTTATATTTCTTCCTAAACTCCTTTAACTCTTTTTTCTTCACTTCCACATCAGACACAGACACTTCCGTCTGTGCCGAATAGTTTGTGCGGACATTACTCATAGCATAAGGAGACATAAATATCCCTGCACAAAATGGCAATAGACCGACCCAGTTCTTCAATTTCATAATCATTTATTTTTTTATATTGTTTACTAAATGATTTAATACTTCTTTTAATATGCCCTATTGTATTAGTAATATCATCACCCTTATTTTTTTCATCTTTAATACTCGCAAAAGAATAATCTAAATTTAAAAGTAATAAATCTTCATAATTATATTCTTTTGTTTCATCACTTAATAAAAGTAATAAATGATTATAAAGTAATGACGTAAGTATATCGTTTTCTTCACCATTAAGTCCTAAAGTTCTCATTGTTTCAGCTACTTTAATTATTGCTTTATTATGAACATATAATTCTTCATTCATATATGATAAAGTTTTTTTATTACTTGGTTTTACAAATCTTTTATAATCTCTATCTCTTAATAATAAATTATATTTATTTTGAAGCATTCTATAAGTACTTGAATATCTTCTCTCAAATTGATTAGAAAGTGTTTCATCTTTTCATTTATTAAATGTATCTTTATATGATTTACCTAATAAAGATAACAATTCAGGAGGAACTTCACATCTAAATACATGATGTACTATATGTCCTTGTTCATCAAATGTATCATATTCATTATTTATAATTATTAGGTGATT
>OGLM01002572.1_pt1 | contig 16253 bp, 13 predicted proteins | sample 1572531 | NCBI WGS metagenome assembly OGLM01 (sample SAMEA2581909, study PRJEB24529) | metagenome | biome: Human gut stool | place: China | collected 2011 | reverse complement strand
GAAACGACGACGCGCCTCTTCGTTCACTTGACGACGGGCGACTGCACCGTCACGAAGGGGCAGCCGTTGCCTTCACAGGTCGAGACGACGCGGATCGCACGGATCGGCTTCGACGGCCGGCGGATCGTCAGCCCGCCTTTCTCCAACTCGCCGACGCGCTCGAACGTCTCGCCGTCGGTACTCGATTCGACGTATCCCGTCGTGAAGATGAAACGGGGCAGTTGCAGGTTGCCCGTACGCACCGCCAGTTCGCGGCACGCGAGCGGCTCGGCGAAATCGTAACGGATCCAGTCGCCCTTCCGGCAAGTGCGCGCCGTGCGGGCGATACCGCGGTACTCCTCGGCACGTGCGTAGGGGAACTGCTTGCTCTCGCCCATCGACGTGGTGATCTTCACAGCAGGTTTCAGCGTGCGGTAATAGGCCGGTGCGCCCACCTCCGGACTGCGGCCGCTGCGGTAGCTGCTGCGGAAAAGGCAAAGTTCGGGACGCTCCGTCCGAATCGGGCCGGTGTAAGGCTGCGGCTGCGCGCCGTCGACGGTGAAGGTCAGTTGCGAATCGTCGTCGACAGCAGCGGTCAACACGCCGTCCTTGTAGCTCACACGGGGCGGCATCAGGCGGAAGTGAATGCCCTGCGCCCCCATGCGATCGTAGTGCAACCGCAGACGGCGGTAAAACTCCGTCCACTCGCGCACCCCTTCGCTCCAACCCAGTTCGGCCAACGCGCAGGCGCGCGGAAAGGTCATGTAGTCGAGATAATCGGGTATTTCGGGATTGTGCGAAACGTACAGTTCGCTGAAAAAAGCCCCTTCGACCCCCAGCACGTTGGCCTCCTGCGCCGGCGTGAATCCGCAGCGGGCGAAATCGAACGAATAGGTCTTGCGCACATCGAAAATCGCCGCCCAGTCGTGTCCGTCCTCATGGAGCGACTGGCGCATGTCGAAATAGAAATACTGGCCGGGCATCACCACCGTACGGTAGCCCGCCGCCGTGGCATCGAGGCAAGCCTTGACGCTCTCCCAGCCGTGGACACGGGTGCTGCGGGCCAGCTCCCCACCCTCGATCGCCTCGTTCCACACGGCGGGACGCTTGCCGTTGGCTTCGAGAATGCGGGTCAGCCTTCCCAGAAAGTACTGTTCCAGCGCATGTCCGTCGGCCATTCCCTCGCGCACCATGAGTGCCCGACAGTTCGGACACTTCTCCCATTGGCTCATGTCGACCTCGTCGCCGCCGATATGGAGGGACTCCGACGGGAAGTGCGCCGCCAGCTCGCCCAGAATATCGGCCAGCAGCCGGTAGTTCTCCTCGCGCGAAGCGCACCACCCCGAGCGGTAGTCGTAACCGGCCGTCGGACGCAGGTCGGGGGTATAGTCGCAGAGAATCTCGGGATGCACGCGAGCGAAGTTGCGGCTGTGCCCCGGCAGGTCGAGCTCGGGGATGATCTCCACGTTGCGCACGGCGGCATAACGGATCAGGTCGCGCATCTCGTCCTGCGTATAGAACCCGCCGTATTTCTCGTCCCATTTGCCGTAGACGGGCATCACGGGCGAATCGCCGCCGCGCCAGGCCCCGATCTCGGTGAGTTCGGGATGCGACTTGATCTCCAACCGCCACCCTTCGTCATTCGACAAGAGCAAATGCAGCTTGTTGATTTTCAAGTGAGAGAGCAGGTCGATATGGCGCTTCACGCGATCGGCGTCCATCCACGTGCGAACCACGTCGAGCATCATGCCGCGGTAATGGAAGCGCGGCGCATCCTCGATGCGACAGGCGTCGACGGCCAGCGGCAGGGTGGCCTGCCCCGTATAAACCTCCGGCGGCAAGAGTTGCAGCAGGGTTTGGAGGCCGTTGAAAACGCCTCCGTAGTCGGCCCCGACGACCTGCACCCCTTGGGGCGTCACGGTCAGCCGATAGGATTCGTCGTCCATCGTCCCGTCGAGCGAGAGCCGCAGCGCAGCCCCCGCCGTCCAGGTGCGGTCGTCGAGCCGCTGCAAGGGAATGTAGTCGGCGATGTACTCCGCCAGCGGTTCCAGACCCGAAGCATAGACGACGGGAATACCCGTCGTAAACACGAATTGCCCGTCGAGACGGGTCGCCTCCTGCGGCCGCGGAATCAACGGCCCGGGCGCCGAACGGACGGTCGCGCTCAGCGTCAACGCCGCAAGCAGGATAAAGAGTGGTCGTAATTTCATTCTGTCAAGGATTAGTGAACTCGTTTCGTTTTTCCGCTCCACGCCACGACGTCGAGCCGGACGATCTCGGTACGTGCGAACGACGCTTCGGCATACCGCAGCCCCGTCGTCTTATGGGCAGGGGAGTACTTCTCCAACAGCAGTTCCAGCGCCCTCATGCGCTCCCCGGGCGGCAGGCCGCGGCGGGCGCGGCAGTCGAGCACGATGCTCTCGTAAGCCGTCGTGAACTGCGCCGGACACACCTCCGTAGCCCCCACGACGCAGAACGACACCCTGTCACGGCGGTCGATGCAGCGGAGCTTGCGCCCGTCGGGCGCACAATGGACGTAGAGCGAGTCGTCGCCGTCCCACACGTAGTTGACGGGGATTCCGTAAGCGCCATCGCCATCGACGAGCGACAGGACACCGAACCGGCCGCCCGCGAGCAGTTCGCGGGCACGCGCTTCGTCGAGCAGCCGGTCCTGTCGCCGGACGGCGGAGTTGTCGTAAGGCATCGTTCGCATCTTTCGGTTGACAAAGATAACCTTTTCCCGGGAAAAAATGCAAAATCGCCCCATGCTTTCACCCGGTATTCCGACAGACGGGCCGGCCACAGCGGGAAGGGCGGCCGCGGCATCCAGTCAGGAGGACTACCAGACGTTCCGGTGAATCCTATCTGCCGTCCTGATCTCTTTCTGCCTGCACACGTGTGCATTTTCAGCGGCATAACCGACAGCGAGGAAGCAGGTGAATTCGTATTCCTCGGGAGCGCCTACAAGCCGTTTCACATGTTCCGGCTCGTTGCCGATGGGAATCCGGAACGCGCACGACAGCCCCTCAGCCGTCGCCGCCAGCAGGATATTTTCGACCGCCGCCCACGCCGAGGCGAAATAGTTGAGCGAACTTTGATCCGTCGGCCTGCACAGCGGGCAATCCTTCTGCCGGAAAAACGGCAGTACGAGGCAGTCGCTCTCGATGAGCATCCGCCGCTGTTTGGGCAAAGCATCGACGAACATGGCGCGTTCGTCCTCATCCATCGCTTCGGCCGCCTCCAACCCTGCTTGCTGGATATTTCGGGTATTTTCCGTTACCGGCGCTACGAGCCGTGCGATGTTCTCCCTCCCGCGCACGACAATGAACTCGAACTGCCGCAAATGGTCGTTGGTCGGAGCCTTGAAAGCCGCCGACAGAATTTTTTCCAGCACTTCGTCCGTGACGATTTTATCGGAAAAGTCACGAATGGTCCTTCTTCTCTCCAATACCTCATAAAATTCCATGACAACAAATATTTTTAAGTTCCGACTTTTGTTTACGGATACAAAGTTACGCCCGTCTATTGTTGTCGATTTGTGCATTCGTTTCATATATTTGTCATATATTTGCAATCAGGCAAATCAGAGTTTTCATGGAAGACACGGCCATTCCCTACGAATTACCCGAAGCGGAAAACCACTCGTTCTTCTTCATAGACCAGCGAGTCGAAACCCGTACCGAAGCAAAATTGCACCGACACGATGCATGGGAGTTGTATTACGTCGTTCACGGATACGGCAGCCGGACGGCGGGCGACACATGCCAGCCCTTTACGGCCGGCGACGTAGCGTTGATACCTCCGTCCATGCTTCACCGGTGGGAGTATGCGCCCGAGTCGGCGGATACCGACGGGCGTATCCGCTATCTGATGGCTGCGTTCGACCACTCGCTGGTGAAGCGGTGTATGGAAACGTTTCCCGAAGTACGGAACCGGTTGGCCGGCATCCCTTTCCCGACCGATGCGTTGAAATTCGGGCCGGAAAGCTCCTGCATCATCCGCAAACTGCTATCCGAGATGACCGGCATGGATGAATTGGAGCGCCTGAGCGCGATGCTCCGCCTGCTGCCGACCGTTTTCACGTCGCCGGATCACACGTTCGCCGGTCGGCCGATGCGCATCGAGCGGGACGTGAGGCGGATGCAGCAGATCGCGGCATACGTCATGGCGCACTATGTCCACGCCATCTCCTTGAAGGAGATCGCTGCGGAAGTGGGAATGAACCGTTCGGCGTTCTGTTCGTATTTCAAACGGTGCAAGGGAATGACCTTTTCGCAGTTCGTCACGCAATACCGTTTGAACACGGCTTGCGAACTGCTGAAACATTCGCAGAAGCAAGTGTCGGAGATCTGCTACCTGGTCGGGTTCAACGACGTTCCGCATTTCAACCGCATGTTCAAAAAGGCAAAACGCATGTCTCCCAAAGCGTACAGGAACGCAGAATCGATAAAAAACCCTTGACTGTCCTGTTTTCCGGTGAAAAACCCTACCTTTGCATTCGAAAACGATTATTGCCAATGGAACAGGACAAACGTGCCGCGGCAACGCTGCGACTGTTGAAGATCATGGACGAATTGCGCGAAAAGTGCCCGTGGGACCGCAAGCAGACCTTCGAGACGCTGCGCGGCAACACGATCGAGGAGACCTACGAACTGGCCGACGCTATTCTCGACCGCAACATGGAGGGCATCCGCGAGGAGCTGGGCGACCTGATGCTGCATATCGTCTTCTACTCGAAACTGGGCGCCGAAGCCGGAGCGTTCGACTATGCGGATGTGGTCGACGGCCTGTGCGACAAGCTGATCTACCGTCATCCGCACGTCTACGGCGACATCCACGCCGACACGCCCGACGACGTGAAACGCAACTGGGAGGCGCTCAAACTGCGCAAGAAAAACCGTCGCAGCGGTACGCTGGGCGGAGTTCCCGTCAGTCTGCCGGCGATGGTCAAGGCGCTGCGCATCGGCGAAAAGGCCGCCGGTGCGGGATTCGACTGGGAGCGACGCGAAGACGTCTGGGCGAAAGTCCGCGAAGAGACGGCGGAAGTCGAGACCGAAATGCGCCGCGGCGATCACGAAGCGATGGAAGGGGAGTTCGGCGACCTCTTCTTCGCGCTGGTCAACGCCTGCCGGCTCTACGGAGTCGATCCCGAAGCCGCACTCGAACGCACCAACCGCAAGTTCATCCGCCGCTTCACAGCGATGGAGGAAACCGCTGCCGGACAGGGGCGTATGCTCTCCGATCTGACGCCCGACGAGCAGGAAGCGCTCTGGCAGAAAGCCAAGCAGGAGGAGCGGTAAAAGCGACCCTTTCCGTTCTCCCGAACGGATGCCCCGATACGAAAAATCGGTGCGGGAAGAAGAATTCCCGCACCGATTTTTCGCTCCGACCGGCACTACCGCACGACGGCACCGGCCTGCCGTTCGAACTGCGCCTGCAAGTTGTTCATCACCCGCTCGATGGCCTTGTCGGTCAACGTTTGGCTCTTGTCCTCCAACACGAAACTCAACGCATAGGATTTCTTGCCTTCGGGCAACTTGTCGCCTTCGTAGACATCGAACAGCGAGACGCTTTTCAGCAACTTGCGCTCCGTGGCCAGTGCAATGGCGCGCAACTGCGCGAAGGTCACCTGCCGGTCGACCAGCAGCGCCAGGTCGCGCTTCACCTCCGGGAATTTCGACAACTCCTCGAAAGCGATGCGGTGCTTGCGCGTGGATTTCACGAGCGCATCGAAATTCATCTCCAAATAGTAGACCTCCTGTTTAAGGTCGAACGCACGGCGGATCCGCGGCGCCACGACACCCATTTGCAACAGCTCCCTGCCGTTGCCCGCCGACAGCGAAATGCCGTCGCCGAAGAGGTCGCTTTGCAGCGGCTCGCATTTCAGGGCGTAAATATCCAGCCCGAAGCGGCGCAGCAACTTCTCCGCCACGGCGCGCAACGTGAAGAACGACGACGCCTGCGGTTTGGCGTTCCACGACTGCGGCACGGCGGCACCCGTCACGGCGATCGCCAGCCGGTACTGTTCGGAGTAGGCCGAAAGCGGCTTTTCCGCATCGCGTGCCGCCTCGTCGTAGAAATAGCAATTGCCGAATTCGTAGAGTCTGAGGTTGCCGTTGCGCCGGTTGGCGTTGAGCTGCACGGCCTCCATCGTATTGAACAGCAACGTCTGCCGCATCACGTTCAGGTCGGCGCTCAACGGATTGAGAATCCGCACGCAGCGGGCGGCGGGGTAGGAGGTCAGCCCTTCGTAATAGGACTCTTTGGTGAGCGAATTGGACATGATCTCGGTGAAACCGCCCGCCGTCAGGTAGTCGGCCGCAAGATTCATCAGCCGGTTGCGGTCGGGCTTCGCGGCATAGGAGAGCGTCGAGCGCACCTGTACCGGGATTTCGACGTTATTGTATCCGTAGATACGCAGCACCTCCTCCACCAGATCGGCTTCGCGCTGCACGTCCACGCGGTAGGGCGGCACCGCCACACGCCACACGCCCTCGCGCTCGCCGAGAATCTTCACGTCGAGCGCATCGAGGATCGTGCGGTAGGTCTGTTCGGAGAGCTCCTTTCCGATCAGGGCATTCGACCGCGCGGGCGAGAAGTCGAAGACGAAATCGGCGGGTTCGCCGGCACTCACCTCGACGATGTCGCTCGAAATCCGGCCGCCGGCCAGCTCCTTGAAGAGCAACGCCGCACGTTTGAGGGCATAGACCTGCAAACGCGGGTCGACGCCGCGTTCGAATCTCCACGACGAATCGGTATTCAGTCCGTGCCGCTTGGCGGTCTTGCGCACCCACACGGGATTGAAATAGGCGCTTTCGAGGAAGATGTCGGTCGTATCGTCGCCGACACCCGATTCCAGACCGCCGAAGACACCGCCGATGCACATCGGGCGTTCGGCCGAACAGATCATCAGGTCGCGGTCGCTCAGTTTGCGCTCCACGCCGTCGAGCGTCACGAACGGCGTTCCTTCGGCGCAGGTCTTCACGACGATCCTCCGGCCCTCGATCTTACGGGCGTCGAAGGCGTGCAGCGGCTGGCCGAGCTCGAAGAGAACGTAGTTGGTGATGTCCACCAGATTGTTTTTGGGATGAATGCCCGCCGCACGCAGCGCGTTCTGCATCCAGTCGGGCGAAGGGCCGATCTTGCAGCCGGTGATCGTCACTCCCGTGTAACGGGGTGCGGCCTCGGCATTTTCGACCGTGACGCCGATCTCCAACGCATGATCGTCAACCGCGAACGCCGACACGTCGGGCCACAGCACCCGTGCCTCCGCATCGCCCTTAGCGCGCAGATAGGCCGCCAGGTCGCGCGCCACGCCGATATGCGAAGCTGCATCGACGCGGTTGGGCGTCAGACCGACGCCGATCAGGTAGTCGTCCTCGATATGCAGATACTCCTTGGCCGGCATCCCGACCGGTGCATCGGCGGGCAGCTCCATGATACCGTCGTGCGACGCGCCGATCCCCAGCTCGTCCTCGGCGCAGAGCATTCCGAGCGACTCCACGCCGCGGATCTTGCTGCGCTTGATCTTGAACGCCTCGTCGCCTCCTTCGGGGTAGAGCACGGCACCCACCGTGGCGCAGAGCACCTTGAGTCCCTTGCGGCAGTTGGGGGCGCCGCAGACGATCCGCAAGGGCTCCGGAGCGCCCACGTCGACCGTCGTTACGTGCAGATGATCCGAATCGGGATGCTTCTCGCAGGTGAGCACTTCGCCCACGACGACGCCTTGCAGGCCGCCGCGCACGGTCTCGATCTTCTCGAACGACTCCACCTCCAGACCGATGTCCGTGAGGATAGTCGCCATCGCCTCGGCCGACAGGTCGGCGGCGATGTACTTTTTCAGCCAGTTGTAAGAGATATTCATATCGTTTCGAATTTTCTTTCCGATGAAATATAACGGACAAAAATACGAAAAAAATCGGCGAAAACGCTCGGTACGGCCAGAAAAATCGACTGCAAGCAATTCATTCTCTACCGCAGTTTCAAGTTTCCGATTTTTTTCTTATCTTCAACCAACAAAAACGAAAATCATGTATCGCATCCCCCGCATCGACTGCAACGTCGCATGTCCCGCATCGCTCGAAGAGGCCTTCGCACGCACCGTGCGCGAAACGGTCGCCTGCAACAACTGGCCGGCCGATTTCCCCTATGCCCCGCAAGTCGGGTTCCGCATCTTCCACACGGGCGCCGATCTGCTGCTGCGGTTCGACGTCGCGGAACGCTGTACGGCGGCCCGCACGCTCGACGACAACGGCCCCGTATGGACCGACTCCTGCGCGGAGTTCTTTTTCCGCCCCGAAGGGAGCGACTCCTACTACAACTTCGAATGCAACTGCATCGGCACGCTGCTCGTCGGGCACCGGCGCGACCGCACGCAGGCGGAACATGCCCCTGCCGAAGTGCTGCGCACCGTGCGGCGACGCGCGACCTATCCGCACGCTCCGCTGCCGGAAACCGAAGGCGACAACCGCTGGACGCTGACGCTCGCAATCCCCGCCGCCGCACTGTTCCGCGACCGGATCGCAGGGTGGGACGGCGTGCGGGGTGCGATGAACCTCTACAAATGCGGCGACGACCTCTCGTGCCCGCATTACCTCTCATGGCGGCCGGTCGGAACGCCTGCGCCCGATTTCCACCGCCCCGAGTTCTTCGAACCGGTATTTTTCGAACCGAAAAAACAATAAACGTCCGATGAAACCCAAGTACATTCTGGCGCTCGACCAGGGGACGACCTCCTCGCGCGCCGTCCTGTTCAACTCCCGCTGCGAGATCGTCTCGATGTCGCAGCGCCCCTTCAACCAGCAGTTCCCGCAACCGGGATGGGTCGAACACAACCCGCTCGAAATCTGGTCGACGCAGTCCTTCGTCATGGAGAACGTCGTCAACAAGGCCGATATCGAATGGAGCGACATCGAAGCGCTGGGCATTACCAACCAGCGCGAGACGACCGTCGTATGGGACCGCCAGACGTCGGAACCCGTCTACAACGCGATCGTGTGGCAGGATCGCCGCACGGCCGACTACTGCGACGTGCTGCGCGAACGCGGTCTGACGGAGCGCATCCGCGAAAAGACGGGATTGATTCTCGACGCCTACTTCTCGGCGACCAAAATCCGCTGGATTCTCGACAACGTACCCGGCGCACGCGCGCGCGCCGAGCGGGGCGAACTCTGTTTCGGCACGGTCGATTCGTGGCTCGCATGGCGGCTTTCGGGCGGGCGGCTCCACATCACCGACGTCTCGAATGCCTCGCGCACGATGCTCTTCGACATCCACACCCTCGACTGGGACGACGAACTGCTCGACCTGTTCGACATCCCGCGCTCGATGCTGCCCGAAGTCGTACCCACGAGCGCCGTATACGGCACGACCGACTGCCCGCAGGTACCGGTGCCGATCCCGATCGCCTCGCTGGCGGGCGACCAGCAGGCCGCGCTTTTCGGGCAGCAGTGCATCGCCCCCTTCTCGGCCAAGACGACCTACGGCACGGGATGCTTCATTATGCTCAATACGGGCGACCGGCCCCACGCCTCGGCCAACAACCTGCTGGCCACCGTGGCGTGGCAGCTCGGCGGCAAGACGACCTATGCGCTCGAAGGAAGCGTCTTCGTAGGCGGTTCGGTCATCCAATGGCTGCGCGACGGGTTGAAACTCTTCTCCTCGTCGGCCGATTCGGAACCGCTGGCCGCATCGGTCGAAGATACGGGCGGCGTCTATCTGGTACCGGCGCTGACGGGACTGGGCGCTCCCTACTGGGACCCCTATGCCCGCGGCACGATCGTCGGCATCACGCGCGGCACGACCTCCGCGCACATCACCCGGGCGGCGCTCGAAGCGATCGCCTTCGAGGTCGACGACGTGGTACGCGCCATGGCGGCCGATACGGGACACACCTCGACCGAGATGCGCGTCGACGGCGGTGCCGTGGCCAACAGCCTGCTGATGCAGTTCCAGGCCGATCTCACGGGCGTGCGCATCATCCGCCCCTCGGTCATGGAATCCACGGCGCTGGGGGCAGCCATGTTCGCCGGTCTCGCGGTGGGATTCTGGCATTCGACCGACGAAATTTGCGCCCTGCTCAAACCCGACCGCACCTTCTCACCCGAAGCCGCTCCGGCACTCATGGAACAACGCCGCAAACGCTGGCACGAGGCCGTGCGCCGCAGCCGGCATTGGATCGAAGAGTAACGACAACCGTAAAAAACGACTCGTCATGACACCTGTTCTGGCCGAATTCATCGGAACCGCCGTGATGCTGCTTCTAGGCACCGGCGTCTGCGCAAACGTTTCACTGGCCCGCACCAAAGGCAACGGCGCGGGGTGGATCGTCGTCATCGTCACCTGGGCGATGGCCGTCTTCACCGGAGTGGTGATCGCCGGTCCGTACAGCGGCGCACACCTCAATCCTTCGGTCACGCTGGCCTTCGCCGCGACGGAGCAGTTCCCGTGGAGCGACGTGCCGGGCTACGTGCTCGCCCAGATGCTGGGCGGTGCGGCGGGCGCGCTGGCCACATGGCTCTTCTATCGTCCCCATTTCGATCTGGAAGAGAACCCCGACACCATTCGCGGCGTTTTCTGCACCGCCCCCGCCGTCCGCAACCCGGCATCGAATCTATTGAGTGAGATAATCGCTACATTCGTATTGATTTTCACTATTTTCTATATCACGGAAGGACACCTTTCGTCGACCGAAGGCAACGTCCCTATCGGGCTGGGATCGGTCGGTGCGCTTCCCGTAGCGCTGGTCATCCTGGTCATCGGCGGCGCATTGGGCGGCACGACGGGCTATTCGCTCAACCCCGCCCGCGACCTTTCGCCGCGCATCGTCCACGCGCTGGTCCCGATCCGCCACAAGGGCGGCAGCGACTGGCGCTATGCGTGGATCGCCTCGGTCGGACCGCTGCTCGGGGCGCTGCTCGCCGCAGGAGTTCAAGTGATGATCCGCTCCTGAAACACGAAAGCCGGAATCGAGATTCCGGCTTTCGTGTTCGAACGGGCAGGTATTCCACAGGCATAGTTTTTGTTTCCGGAGGAGGAAAACGACAAGCCGGATGAGCAAATTCAAACCCCACATCGCCCTGTTGGTGTGCAACATCCTTTGGGCGATGGACTATCCCTTCTACAACATCGTACTGCCCGAGTACGTCCACCCGATGGCCATGGTATCGGGCTCGCTGATCGCAACGGCGCTGCTTTCACTCATTCCGCTCGCCTGGGAGAAATCCGAAAAGGTGGCGCGCACCGACATCCGCAGACTGATCGGGGCCGCACTGCTCATCGGCGTGCTGCGCAAGGTCTTCATCATGTACGGACTCTCGATGACGTCGCCCATCGACGGATCGATCATCGACACGATCGTTCCGCTGCTCGTGCTGGTCGTCTCGGTGTTGTTGGGAATGGATCGCTTCACGAAACTCAAAGTCGCCGGTCTCGCGCTCGGCATGGCGGGAGCCGTGGCCGTGGTGCTGGCGGGCGCGTCGTCGTCGCACCAGCATTCGCACCTCTGGGGCAACGTGATGATTCTGCTCTGCGCCTGCGTTACGTCGCTCTACATGGTCTGGTTCAAACGGCTGATCGCCAAATACCGAATCACGACCGTCCTGCGCTGGCTCTATTGCACCGCCGCGATCGTCGCGCTGCCGTTCGGACTGCGGGCGATCATCCACACCGACTACGCCGCAATCGCGCAACATGCGCTCTTCCCGACCTTGTTCGTGCTGATCGTCCCGACCTATCTGCCCAACCTGATGCTCAACTATGCGCTCAAAACGGTGCAGCCGACCGTTTCGAGCATCTACACCTACCTGCAACCCGTGCTGGCCATCGCCATATCGGTGGCAATGGGGCTGGACAAGCTGCACCTCGACACGGTGATCTTCGCCCTCGTGATCTTCACGGGCGTGGCGCTGGTGCTGCGTTCCTACGCCGCGCATCCCGACGCGCCCGCCTCGCGGACGCACTGAGAGGCCCGGCGGCTCCGCCGTTCTACCGCGAACCGATCCAGAGGAAGACCATACCGACGAGGATCAACGCCAGATCGATCGCCTTGGCGCGCAGGTTGCGTTCGCGGAAGAGCAGCGCGCCGAATCCGAACGAGACGACGACCGAGCCGCGGCGGATCATCGAGACGACCGAAATCATCGCTTCGGAGTCGCTCAACGCATAGAGATAGCAGAGATCGGCCGCCGACAGAAAAAGCGAAATGAAGGGAATGGCCCAGCTCCAATGGAAGGGCGTCGTACGCCTCCGGCGCGGCCACCAGATCAGCAGCACGGCCGCGGACATCATCCAGAACTGATAGAAGGTATACCAGCTCTGCACGAAGACAGGGTCGAGCCGGCGCGTGATGAACTTGTCGTACAACCCGCTCGCAGCCCCCAGCACGGCGGCCGCGGCGATGCAGTAGATCCAGACGTCGTGACGGAAATCGACCCCTTCCCTGCGGCTCGACCGGCTTAGCAGAAAGAGCGATCCTATGGCCAGCACCACGCCGACCCACTGATACCCGTTGAGCCGCTCGCCGAAGATCAGCATGGCCCCCACGAGCGTCATCACCGGCCGTGTGGCGTTGATCGGCCCGACGATCGTCAGCGGCAGATGTTTGATGCCGAAATAGCCGAATACCCACGAAGACAGCACGATGCACGATTTCAACACGACGAGCAGGTGAGCGTGCAGATCGCCCGCAGGACAGCGCAGGGGCGTCGCGTCGAACCATCCCCAGCCGCCGGCCGTCGAGAGGATCGTCGGCAGGAACAACAGCGACGAAAAGAGGGTATTGAGCAGCAGCACCGGCAGCACGGCATTGTCGCGCAACGCCTGCTTCTTCGCCACGTCGTACAATCCCAGCAGCAGCGCCGAGGTAAAAGCCAGCAGCAACCACATGGGGCGGCTACATCAGGTCTTCGCCGTAGACGGCGCCGGGCAGGTCGTGGAGGTTGTAGCGCGACGCCATCGACATGCCGTAGGCACCGGCCGACTTGATCGTCAGCAGGTCGCCGCGCACCGAACGGCGCAGGCTCACGTTCTCGTCGAACCGGTCGGTCGACTCGCAGGCCGTGCCGACGACCGTGTACTTGTCCGTGCGGTCGGTTTCGGCCGTGATGTTTTCGATGTTGTGGTAGGAGCCGTAGAGCGCGGGGCGGATCAACTCGGTCATCGAGGCGTCGACGATCAGCAACTTGCGCCCCGTGGCGGTCGTCTTGTTGAAGAGCACGCGCGTGATGAGTTCGCCGCACTCGCCGACGATCGACCGGCCGAATTCGAAATGCACCTCGCGGTCGCCGACCCGCAGATGGTTGTGGACGATGGCGAACAACGACGCGAAGTTGGGGATCGGCTCGTTCTCGGGAACGTCGTAGTTGACGCCCAGGCCGCCGCCCACGTCGACGAAACGGAACGAAAAGCCCAGCCGTTCGAGGTTCTCGACGATGACGTTGACCTTGTTGCACATGTTCTCGAAGACATGCAGCTCGCGGATCTGCGATCCGATGTGCAGGTGCAGTCCGATGATGTTGACGTTTTTGAGCGACCGGATCTCCGCGGCGTGCTCAAGCACTTCCTCGTAGGAGATGCCGAACTTGCTGTCGGCCTGACCCGTATCGATGCAGTGGTTGGTCTTGGGATCGATGTCGGGATTGACGCGCAGGGCGACCTCCACCGTACGTCCCGCCTCGGCGGCCATCGCGTCGAGCACGAGCAGCTCCTCGATCGACTCGCAGTTGATCGCCATGATCTCCTGCTCGATGGCGTAGCGCAGCTCCTTGTCGCGCTTGCCCACGCCGGCATAGACGATGCTCTTCGGGTCGAAACCCGCCTCGATCGCCTTCTGCACCTCGTTGCCCGACGCGCAGTCGACGCCCAGCCCGTATTCGCGGATGATCGCAAGCAGACGGTCGTCGTAATTGGCCTTGATCGCGTAGTGCACCTTATAGTTGTACCGTTTCGACTCGTTGACCACGCTTTCGAGCGTCTGGCGCAACAACTCCGTGTCGTAAAGGTAGAAGGGGGTCTCCATGTCCCGCAAGCGGGAAGCGATACGTCTGCTTAACATAATCCGAATCTATTTAAATTAACTAACCTGCAATCAATTGGGCGATCACGAAGAGCGCCAGCGTGAGACTCGCCAACCCGTTGAGCGTGCCGAAGGCGATGCCGATGTTGCGCTGGCGCGAGGGGGTCACCAGCAGATGTTCCGCCGCGAGAATGGCCACGAACAACGCCTCGCCCGTCCACAGCAGCGCCCCCTGCGGACAATAGCTGCCGAACCACAGGAGCGCGCCCACGCTGACCGCATGGAGCGCCACGCTGATCGCGAGCGCCGTGCGCAGCGAAAACCGCTGGGGAATGGAGTGCAGGCCGTGCGCGCGGTCGTAGTCGGCGTCCTGCAAGGCATAGATGATGTCGAATCCCCCGCACCACGTCAGCACGAGCAGCGCCAGCACGCACGGCTCCCAGTCGAAACGCCCCGTCAGGGCGATGTAGGCACCGACGGGCGCGATCGAGAGCGACAGCCCCAGCACCAGATGCGCCGCCCAGGTGAAGCGTTTGCAATAGCTGTAACCCATGATGACGGCCAGCGCCACGGGCAACAGCAGCGCCGTCAGGCGGTTGATCGTCGCAGCGCACGCCACGAAGAGCAGAGCGTTGACCGCGACGAACGTCAGCGCCCGGCGGGGCGAGATCACGCCGGCGGGAATCTCCCGACCGGCCGTGCGGGGATTCGCGGCATCGATGCGCCGGTCGGCCCAGCGGTTGAATCCCATGGCCGTATTGCGTGCGAAGACCATGCACAGCACCACCTGCACCAGCGGCACGCACCACCACAGCGGTACCGGACAGACCTCCGCCAGCGCATATTTCCACATGGCATAGGCAAAGGCCATGAGCGCGAAGGGCATGGCGAAAATCGTGTGCTGGAACTTCACCAGACGCATATAGTCGGCAAATCGAGGCATTTCCGTAAGGGTTAACTCCGGCAAAGGTATGCAAAATAGCGATTCGGACGACCGTTCGACGGAAGAAAATCGCGCGGAAGGCCGGAAAAGACCGCCGGCATTTGGCGATTTTAAATCCGTATCGTATCTTTGTCGTGGATAAACCGCCCGCAGCGACGGCCCCGACCGAACCGATATACGCGGTTCCGCGATCCGGCCCACACGCCCCGAAGCGGGAGAGACAAAACAAGCGGATTTACATGAAGAACATACGCAATTTTTGCATCATCGCCCACATCGACCACGGCAAAAGCACGCTGGCCGACCGGCTGTTGGAAAAAACCAACACCCTGAACCAGCGCGAGATGCAATCGCAGGTACTCGACGACATGGACCTCGAACGCGAGAAGGGCATCACCATCAAGAGCCACGCCATCCAGATGGAATACGCCGCGCGCGACGGCGAGCGGTACGTGCTCAACCTGATCGACACGCCGGGACACGTCGACTTCTCCTACGAGGTGTCGCGCGCGATCGCCTCGTGCGAAGGGGCGCTGCTGGTGGTCGACGCCACGCAGGGCATCCAGGCACAGACGATTTCGAACCTCTATCTGGCCGTCGGGCACGATCTGGAAATCATCCCCGTACTCAACAAGATCGACGTCGACTCGGCGATGATCGACGAGGTGACCGACCAGGTGATCGACCTGATCGGTTGCAAGCGCGAAGACATTCTGCTCGCTTCGGGCAAAACGGGCCAGGGCGTCGAGGAGATACTCGAAGCCATCATCGCCCGCATCCCCGCACCGAAGGGCGACGACAACGCCCCGTTGCAGGCGCTCATTTTCGACTCGGTATTCAACCCCTTCCGGGGTATCATCGCCTATTTCCGTGTCTTCAACGGCTCGATCCGCAAGGGCGAGCACGTCAAATTCATCAACACCGGCGCTGAATACGACGCCGACGAGGTGGGGGTGCTCAAACTCAAAATGTCGCCGCGCGACGAGATCCGCTCGGGCGACGTGGGCTACATCTGTTCGGGCATCAAGAACTCGGCCGAGGTGAAGGTCGGCGATACCATCACGTCGGTGGCGCGCCCCAGCCGCGAGGCGATCGCCGGCTTCGAGGACGTCAAGCCCATGGTCTTCGCAGGCGTCTATCCCGTCGTAGCCGACCAGTACGAGGATTTGCGCGCCTCGCTCGAAAAGCTGCAACTCAACGACGCCTCGCTGACCTTCGAACCGGAGAGCTCGCTGGCGCTCGGCTTCGGCTTCCGCTGCGGATTCCTCGGACTGCTGCACATGGAGATCATCCAGGAGCGTCTCTACCGCGAGTTCG
>OGLM01002562.1_pt1 | contig 16332 bp, 9 predicted proteins | sample 1572531 | NCBI WGS metagenome assembly OGLM01 (sample SAMEA2581909, study PRJEB24529) | metagenome | biome: Human gut stool | place: China | collected 2011 | reverse complement strand
CTGTTTGATGGAATCAATCATCCGGGTAACGAGGAAATCAGCTATTACTATCCGACCAGCGACCTGGTGACCGGACCGGATATCATCTTCTTCTGGGTGGCACGTATGATCATGGCGGGCTACGAATATGAAGGAAAGATGCCGTTCAAGAACGTTTACTTTACAGGGATCGTTCGTGACAAACTGGGACGTAAGATGTCCAAGTCACTCGGCAACTCACCCGACCCGTTGGAACTGATCGACAAATATGGTGCCGATGGTGTCCGTATGGGAATGATGCTGGCAGCTCCCGCCGGAAACGATATTCTTTTCGACGACGCACTCTGCGAACAGGGACGTAACTTCTGCAGCAAGATATGGAACGCCTTCCGTCTGATCAAGGGCTGGACGGTTGACGATAATATTCAGGCTCCGGACGCTGCTAAACTGGCTGTCCACTGGTTTGAATCCAAGCAGAACGAGGTAGCTGCCGAAGTAGCGGACTTGTTCAGCAAATACCGTCTGAGCGAAGCATTGATGGCTGTTTATAAATTATTCTGGGATGAATTCTCTTCTTGGTATCTGGAAATGATTAAACCGGCTTACGGACAGGGAATTGACCGTACCACTTATAGCGCTACTCTCTGCTTCCTCGATAACCTGTTGCATCTGCTTCATCCGTTTATGCCGTTCATCACAGAAGAATTGTGGCAACAGATGTACGAACGTAATGCGGAAGAAGGAGAAAGTCTGATGGTAAGTGCATTGAGCATGGATACTTATGTAGACACCGCATTCGTTGCACAGTTTGAAGTTGTCAAGGGAGTTATCAGTAATATCCGCAGCATCCGTCTGCAAAAGAACATAGCTCAGAAAGAACCGCTTGATTTGCAGGTGCTGGGCGAAAATCCGGTTGCAGAGTTCAATGCGGTGATTCAGAAGATGTGTAACCTTTCTTCCATTACAGTGGTAGAGAGCAAGGCGGAAGGTGCTTCTTCCTTCATGGTAGGAACTACCGAATACGCTGTGCCATTGGGCAACATGATTGATGTAGAAGCCGAAATCGCCCGTATGGAAGCTGAACTGAAACATAAGGAAGGATTCCTGCAGGGCGTATTGAAGAAACTCAGCAATGAGAAATTTGTCAATAACGCCCCCGCAGCCGTTCTCGAAATGGAACGTAAGAAGCAGGCCGATGCGGAAAGTATCATCAGCTCTTTGAAAGAAAGCATCGCAGCTTTAAAAAAGGCATAATGAACTGATACATAAAAATATGTAATGGAGAGGCATCCCGATAGATTTGGGATGCCTTTCTTTTTAAAAGATAAAAATAATACTATCTTTGCTTCCACTTTTAATCACACAGCAAAATGAAACAATTACTGCGAATATGCTTAACAGGTGCGTTCTTTCTTCTTTTCGAAGGACTCCTTTCCCCTATGTTGGCAGATAATGGGAAATCAGATAAAGAAATATTAGTTTTGAATTCTATTAACTTCAACCTTCCCTGGGCCAGAAACTTCTATTGGTATGTGCACGATGTTCTTCAGGAACAGGGAATAACCGCCAGAGCGGAATCATTGTCTGTCCCGGCCTTGCAGGATACGATGGAGGTAAATGCGGTCATCGAGCATCTGCGTCAGAAATATCCGCTTCCTCCTGCCGCTATTGTGATAATTGGTGATCCGGGCTGGATTGTCTGTCGTCCTTTATTTGACGACCTGTGGAAAGATGTTCCGGTGATTATAACGAACTCCCGTGACCGCCTGCCTGCTACCTTGGATATTCTGCTCTCTCATGCCTCGTTGAATGAGACCAACAGTGTCCCCGCCCAAGAGTGGAGAAAAGGCTACAACCTGACTACCCTGAAACAGCATTACTATGTGAAGGAAACCGTTGAACTGATCTATAGCCTGATACCTGATATGGATCGCCTGGCATTTATCTCGGACGATCGCTACATCAGCGAAGAAACCCGCGGAGACGTGAAAGAAGCTGTTGAAAAGCATTTTCCAAACCTGCCTTTAGAATTGCTTTCTACCACTCACTTGTCAACAGAAATGCTTCTGGACACCTTGCGCAGCTATAAAGCAAACACCGGAATTATTTATTATTCCTGGTTTGAGTCGCATAATAAAGAAGATAATAATTATCTTTTTGATCATATTCAGGAGATTATCACCAATTTTACGTCCTCTCCCTTGTTCCTGCTTTCTTCCGAAGACCTGTCCAATAATACTTTTGCAGGAGGCTATTACGTTTCTGCAGAATCATTCGGCGATTCCTTACTTGAAATTATTGACCGTGTGTTGCATGGAGAACAGGCGGAGGACATTCCCGAAAGTATAGGAGGGAAGGCGAGTGCCTACCTCTGTTATCCAGTGCTGGAATCCTACAATATTCCCTATCACCTTTATCCTGAACGAGCTGTTTATGTCAACGAACCTAAAAGTATATTTCATCAATACTGTGTTGAAATCCTTTCCTGTTCCATTTTCCTTCTTATTTTGATAGCAGCGATCGCCTATATATATACGTATTCTTTGCAAGGCATACACTCGTCTGAGTGAGGCAATGGAAAAGGCGGAGCAGGCGAATCAGTTGAAATCCGCCTTTCTGGCTAATATGAGTCATGAAATCCGCACTCCGTTGAATGCGATTGTCGGCTTCTCGAATATGTTGCCGGATATAGAAGATCGTAAGGAGATGCGCGAATATGCAGACATCATCGAAACAAATACCGACTTGCTTCTTCAACTGATCAATGATATTCTGGACATGTCCAAAATCGAAGCCGGCACTTTTGACTTCTGCCCGTCATTGATAGATGTCAACCAGACGATGGAAGAAATCGAACAGAGCATGAGGCTTCGCTTGAAAAAAGAAACTGTTACTCTTACTTTTACCGAACGTCTGCCGGAATGTACCCTTTATACAGATAAGAATCGTTTGATACAACTGATTTCCAATTTTGTCATCAATGCTATTAAATTTACTCAGACAGGTTCTATCAGAATGGGATATCGTCTGAAGGATGCCGATACAATTTGCTTTTATGTCTCGGATACAGGCTGCGGCATGTCAGAAGAGCAATGCAAGCATGTATTCGAAAGGTTTGTGAAATACAATCCTTTTGTTCAGGGAACAGGTTTGGGACTTTCCATTTGTCAGATGATTATCGATCGCTTAGGAGGGACGATTGGAGTTGAATCAGAGGAAAACAAAGGTTCTACTTTCTGGTTTACGCTACCTTATCGGCAAGAATAGGATTGTATCTGTCTTCTTATCCTTTATGATTGTTTGTTTTATGTATTGCAGACTTCCAAGACTTTGGTCAGCTTATTACGATGAGACAATATTCTCACCACAATGAGAATGGTTGAGAATTTATGATCTGTATCAGCTTGTACTATAGATAAATACAGATTTACTATTTTCTGTTTTATAGCTTTAATTGATAGAGCAAAAAAGAACTTTACCTAAAAAGAGACCGTTTTTCTCTATTTAGTTGAAGGATGGTATAGATTTAATAGGTACGAATCCAATTTATTGGAAGGAGTCACTTATATTAAGGAAACAGTAAAGGAAGCAGCAATGGCAGATAATCTTTTAAATCGATGCGTAATTGTTTGAGTGCTTGCTGAATACGATAATCTACAGTCTTTGGAGACACTTCCAATGTTTCTGCAATTTCTTTGTAGCTCATATCCCGGAAACGATGCATAACAAATGCTTGCCGATAACTTTCCGGTAATGCAGCAACCGCTTCTTCAATACGTTTGGTTAGCTCTTTAATTTGATAGAAGTCCATATCCTGTATCATCTCTTGCATTTCTTCATAGAAACGCGTATCAGCACGTTTGATGGCATCAATGTGTGCAAGCTTATTTAAAGCCTTGTGATGTACCATTTTAAAGAGATAAGAACTTAATGATGATTCAATGATTAAGTTTTCCCGGTTTTCCCATATCCATAGAAGGGAGTCTTGCACTATTTCTTCTGCATCGTGGAAGTCAACGTATTTATGACCATAGGCACATAGCACTGCATAGTATTGCCTGAATAGCATTTCAAAGGCTTTTAGGCCTCCACGCTGTATTTCAGATAATTGAGGGTCATTCCTCTTTATGCGTAGTTCCTTCATTTATTAAATTCTAATTTGCTGCAAATATAGCTTTTTTATAATAAAATAAAGATTTTCTGAAAAAAATAAGGTTTTCGTTTAGGAATGTCATGGTTTGGTCTTGTCATATAATAAAAGGTAGAATAAAGGATGAAAGAATTAGATAATAATAGAATAGAAGAATTGCTTCCTCGTTATTGTGAGGGGAGGTTGAGCGAGGGGGAACGTCTGGAAGTGGAAGCGTGGATGGACGAGTCGGAGGAGAATAAACGAGTTGCTACTCAGACTTTTGCTCTTTATTTGGCTGTGGACACGGTTCAGGTAATGAAGAAAGTTGATACGGAGAAAGCTTTACTGAAAGTAAAGGGAAAAATGTCGGACCGTGAAGTGAGAAGGATAGTGTGGTGGGAGTGGGCACAACGTGCTGCTGCAATTCTATTTATTCCGCTTCTTACCTTATTTATATGGCAGAATTGGAAAGGGGATACTGGTGAGGTAGCGGAGATGATGGAAGTTAAGACTAGTCCTGGAATGACCACTTCGTTGACATTACCCGATGGTACAATTGTTTATTTGAATTCGGAATCTTCTTTGTCTTATCCTTCTCGCTTTAATGGAGATTTCCGTAAAGGGACGTTAAGTGGTGAAGCATACTTTGAAGTGGCCAAAGATCCGGAAAAGAAATTTATCCTTTCTACTACACATCAATCACAGATAGAAGTATTGGGTACATGTTTCAATGTGGAAGCATATGAACAGAATACAGAGGTTATTACAACTTTGATTGAAGGAAAAGTAGATTTTATGTTCGAGAAAGATGCTGGGGTGAAACATGTGTTCTTATCTCCAAGAGAGAAGCTGGTGTATGATTCGGAGACTGATAAAGTCCACCTTTATAAAACTTCGGGAAAATCAGAATTGGCTTGGAAAGATGGAGAAGTTGTTCTTGATAATACACCTTTGGAAGAAGCATTATGGATGCTGGAAAAAAGATATAGTGTGAAATTTGTTATTAAGAACGAAAAACTGAAGAATAGTTCGTTTACGGGAACCTTTACAAATCAACGTTTGGAGAAGATTCTGGAATATTTTAAAGTATCCTCTAAAATACGTTGGCAACATATCAATGATGATAAGGATGGAAGTGACAGGAAAAAAGAGATAATAGAAATTTATTGATTAACCTTTAACAATTTAATAATATGAAGGCAAAACCCACTTAGAAAAAAGTATGGGAAGATTTTGGCAGATCTCCCCATACTAAAATGAATCAATTGAAAATGCTTGTTGGCAGACAAGCATAGTTAACTCATTTTCAACTTAAATCAATACAAAATTATGCAAAACAATTTTAGCATCCAAGTTTTAAGGGTGGTAAAGTCTTTTTGGCTAACCTCGAAAAAAATCCCACGTACTATGAGACTGGTTATTTTATTCTTATTTTGTTTTGTCGGATTAACTAATGCGACAGATAGTTATGCCCAATCTGCAAAGGTTACAATGAATGTACGTAATCAGACAGTTGAGGATGTATTAAGAGCGATAGAGAAGCAAACAGAATTTAGTTTCTTCTACAACAATGCTCATATAAATTTGAAACGGTTGGTGACAATCTCCGCTAACCGTAATGATATCTTTAAAGTTCTTGACGAAGTATTTAAAAATACGAATGTAGAATATAAGGTAATAGATAAAAAGATCATTCTGTCCACGGAGTTGGCATCTGTCGAACAGGCGCATCAGGAAAAGGTAAAAGTAAGCGGACGAGTTGTGGATGCGGCAGGTGAACCGGTAATCGGTGCCAGTGTGATAGAAAAAGGCTCCGCCAATGGTACGATCACTGATATGGACGGTAATTTTATCCTGAATGTCGGTTCAAAAGACGCCATTCTTGAAATTTCTTATATTGGTTATCAAGGACAGTCCCTGAAAGTAACTCCGGGAAAGACGCTGTCGGTAGTATTGAAAGAAGACACACAGAGTCTGGACGAAGTGGTAGTAGTTGGTTTTGGTGTACAGAAGAAAGCGAACCTGACCGGCGCGGTATCTCAGGTAAAGATGGATGATGTACTGGGGAGTCGTCCTGTTGTAAATGCCATGAGTGCTTTGCAGGGTGCGATGCCGGGACTTCAGATTACTCCTAATAATGATGCTGCCGGTCCGGGACAGAGCAAATCATTCAATATTCGTGGTACGACTTCCATCAATGGCGGTGGTCCGTTGGTGTTGATAGATAATGTTCCGGGGGATATCGATATGTTGAATCCCGAAGATATCGAAAGTGTTTCTGTGTTGAAAGATGCTGCTTCGGCCGCTATCTATGGTGCGCGTGCCGCTTTCGGTGTAATACTTGTGACTACAAAGAAGGCGAAGAAAGGCGACGGGTTTCATGTCAATTATAATAATAATTTTGGTTTCCAGAGTTCTATCAATCGTCCGGAACAGGCTGACGGGCTGGAGTGGATGCAGGCTTACCTGGACGGCGAGTTCAATGCCGGTAAATACTACACCGGGCAAGATATCAAAACATGGATGAACTACCTGACCGAATATCGTAAGAATCCGGGTAAATTCCAGACTACCGGAGACGGGGTATATGTAGACCCGGAAACAGGATTGAATTATTACCTGAATGAGAAAGACCTGTATGCCAATATGCTTGATGATTACGGTTTTCTGCAAGCACATAATGTGTCATTGAGTGGTGGTACTGATAAGCTGGCTTATCGTCTGTCCCTTGGTTATAATAGCGAGCAAGGTATTTTGATCACCGATAAAGACCGCTACAAACGTTTGTCGGGTAGTGCCTATATTTCTGCCGAAATCACCTCGTGGCTGACTCAGTCTGTAGATATACGCTATGCTCAGAGTGACAAGAATATGCCTGTGACTTCGGATAAGACCGGATTGTATGATATGCGTTTGCCGGTTGTATATCCCGAAGGCTCCCTGACTTTGCCTGACGGCACCAGCCTGATGACGAATACGCCTTCCAACGTTTTGAGAATGGCAACGGATAACAATACAATCAGAGACAATGCCCGTATCCTGTCAAAAACGGTATTGAAACCATTGAAAGGGCTTGAAGTGGCATTTGAATATACATTTGACAAGACATGGAGTAATCAGAATGTGAATAAGGCTTCCATTGATTATACAACGGTTGAGCTGGCAAAAATACAGACTGCCACTACTTCTTCTCTGGAGACGACTCACCAAAGTACTGATTATAATGCCATCAACCTGTATGCTAATTATAGATATTCATGGAATGACACGCATAACTTGTCATTAATGGGCGGCTTCAACCAGGAATCCAGTGACTGGAAGAAATTGTATACTTATTCTTATGATATGATTAACGAGAAGTATCCGTCACATAGTACGGCTACCGGTGAGAATAAGGTTATTACAGATGATCATCGCGTGTATACCGTGCGTGGTGCTTTCTATCGTGTTAATTATGATTATAAAGGCAAATATTTGTTTGAGACCAATGGTCGTTATGACGGCTCGTCTAAATTCCCGAAGAAAAATCGTTTCGGTTTCTTCCCTTCTGTATCTGTGGGTTGGAACATTGCCCGCGAGAACTTTATGAAACCGGTTGCAGGTGACTGGCTAAGCGATCTGAAACTTCGCGGAACCTGGGGGCAAATAGGTAATCAGGGTATTGATCCTTATAAATTTGTTCCGACTATGTCGCAAGTGGAAAAGAAGGATGTGGCATGGTTGGTGAATGGAGCGAAGCCGCTGACTTTGAATGCTCCGGGACTGGTCAGTGATAGTTTTACTTGGGAAACGGTAGAAACATTGGACTTTGGTTTTGATATTACTGCCTTGAACGGACGTCTGCAAAGTACTTTCGACTGGTATCGCCGTGATACGAAAGATATGCTTGCTCCGGGAGCTGAGTTGCCGTCAGTGGTAGGTGCTTCCGCACCTTTGCAGAATACCGCCGACTTGCGTACGAAAGGCTGGGAATTGTCATTGACGTGGAGAGATAGAATCGGTGCATGGGGCTATAATGTAGGCTTCAATCTTTATGACTCTAAAACAGTCGTTACCAAATACCATAATGAATCAAAGATTATCCTGAAAAGTGATGGCACGAATAATTATTATGAAGGATATGAAATCGGTTCTATCTGGGGGTATGTAACGGATGGTTACTATACAGCCGATGGCTTTGAAGATACAAATACCTGGAAATTGAAAGAAGGGGTGGTGACAGTGGATGGAGTAAGTCCGCGTCCCGGCGACATCAAGTACCAGAATTTGCGTGATGATGGATCGAGTACGAATCGCATTGATACGGGAGACGGAACCTTTGACAATCCGGGAGACCGCAAGATAATCGGTAATAACTCTTTGCGTTTGCAGTATGGTATAAACCTGGGAGTCAATTACAAAGGATTTGATCTGAGTGTTTTGCTGCAAGGAGTAGGTAAACGTGATGTATGGATCAGTGATGCACGCCGCTGGCCGTTTAATTCCGGACAGTTTGGTTCACTCTTTAAAGACCAGCTGGATTATTGGAAACCGGTAGATTCTGCCAATGGTGATTGGACGGCAGCCAATCCGAATGCGGAATATTTCCGTATTTACGGGCAAGGAAACAATTCCAGTTACAATACACGTGCGCAAACGAAGTATCTGATGAATGGCTCTTATCTGCGTGTCAAGAATGTGACTTTGAGTTATAATTTCCCGAAGAGCTGGTTGGCACCTATTACATTAACGAGTTTGAAAGCGTTCCTAAGTTGTGAGAACCTTCACACATTTACTAAGCTGATGAAGGGTTATGACCCGGAACGCCTGTCTTGGGGATATCCTTTCTATCGTACGATTTCTTTTGGTTTTAATGTTACTCTTTAATTTAGAATTGGTTATGAAAAAAATAATATATACTATGCTTGCGGCAGCAGCTATCGGGTTTACTTCATGCAACGATAGTTTTATGGAACGCTATCCGGATACTTCGTTGACGGAGCAGACAGTGTTCAGTAATTATAATACTTTCAAGACCTATGCCTGGGGATTATATGGAGTATTTACAAATACTAATATCCTGCGTATTCCCGGAACAAACGGAGCCTATGCCAGTGCCACATCCTATACAAGCGATATTTATGCAGGTTATCTGATGCGTCGTCAGGGTGACGGTAATCCGTATGCTTTTCAAAATGTATCCAGTTCGTCATCGGGCAATGGATGGGCATTCAGTTTCGTCTATCGGGTCAATGTCATGTTGGCAAATATCGATAACTCAGGGATGACGGATGCGGACAAGGAACATTGGCGTTCGGTGGGATATTTTTTCCGTGCCTATTATTATTCGGAACTGATAGCTCGTTTTGGTGATGTGCCTTGGGTAGATCGTGTACTGGGTGATTCGGATAAGGAAATAGCATATGGTCCCCGTACACCTCGCAAAGAAGTTGCCGATCATGTATTGAACGATTTGATATACGCTGAAGAGCATATAAAAGAAGAAGGTGACGGTGAAAATACGATCAATGTGCATGTTGTCCGTGCTCTTCTTTCCCGTTTCTGCCTTTTTGAAGGTACTTGGCGTAAATATCATGCTTTGGGGGACGAAGATAAGTACTTTGATGCTTGTATCACTTATTCCAAGAAGCTGATGGATTCTTATCCCGAACTGAACAGTGACTGGGGAGAGATGCTGACATCTGACCTGAAAGGAATGAAAGGCATCATTCTGTATAAGGAATATGTAGAAAAAGAACTGACTAATTATGTACTGACGCATGTTGAACGGACATCCACCCATAATGTGGAAATGCCGCAACACATCATCGACATGTATCTTTGTAAAGATGGTAAAACGATCCATAACAGCTCGGAATATGAATGGTCGCAGGACGGGGATAATAGTATGAATGCTACCTTCCGCAATCGTGACCTTCGTCTGCTGGAGACTGTAGCTCCCCCTTATAAGGTGATCCCAAGTGCCGATAATACCAGTTGGGAGTATACCTCCGATCCTAAAGACCGTGAGTTTATGGATATCATGGGCATTACCCGTTACACAGGCTTCGGGGGTGGAAATGGGGAAGCCGGTAAACATAAAGTGTTCCCATTGATGAACTGGTCTGCTGCTATATTGAAAGGAATGCCTCACTTCTTCACCAACAATGGCGGACAAGGTTTCCTCGTAGCCCGTAGCGGTAACTATGTGTACAGATACTATAATGTTTGGGATAATTCGAAAGAGAATGAAGGGACCTCAGATGTACCTTTGTTCAAGATTGATGAAGTGATGTTGAATTATGCCGAGGCTAAATTTGAAAAAGGTGGTACAGGTGCCGAAGGCTTCAATCAGACAGTTGCTGATCTTACTATCAATAAGTTACGCGATCGGGTGGGAGTTGCCCATATGAAAGTGGCCGAGATAAATGCCGGATTTGATCCGAAGCGCGACCAGACCGTAGACCCTGTATTGTGGGAGATTCGCCGTGAACGTATGGTAGAATTGATGGGTGAAGGTTTTGGATTCTACGATGTGCGCCGTTGGAAAAAAGCACCTTGGTTTATCAATAAGATACAGTATGGTCAATGGGCTACTAAAGAGCAGATTGGCGACTCCGGACAGTTTGTTGATCTTGAAAAGGGATACGCCGATACGACAGGAAAGAAAGAAGGTTTTATCTATATGTATAATGATCCTTTGGTAGCAGGTAAAGGTTGGTTAGATAAGTATTATCTGTATCAGGTGCCTACTAATGAAATCGCATTAAACCCAGAACTGGCCCCCAATAATCCGGGATGGGAGTAATAATTAACTGAAACACAAATTGAAAGAAGATGTGCAAATAACTGTTTGACACATCTTCTTTCTTTATTAGAGCCAATGCTATCCGTCGGAAACAGTCGGTGAGTCAACCGAATATTTCCGACTTTTCATATATTGGAGGTTATTTAATGTGTATCAGTATAAAAGAACTACATTTTATTTTCAGTAATCGGAAATTTGAAATATATTTAGAGGCTCAAACGCTCAAACACATTTGATGACCCTTAAAAAATAATGACTATGAACATGCGCCTTCTATTACTTTTATTATTCGGTTCTGTTGTAATGTATACAAGTTGCCAGTCCACGTCTGCTCCAATCGATTCATTGGCAGCACGTGTGACGGAGAATACGTCGAAGGATCAAATCCTTTTCCGGTTGGTTACTGATGAAGCCGATCCGGCAAAAGACTACTTTGAGATAGACTCCAAGGATGGCAAAGTACTGATAACCGGAAACTCCGATCTTTCACTGGCTACGGGCTTGAATTGGTACCTGAAATACGTGGCAGGTATTCATCTTTCGTGGAATAATCCCTCGCAGAAGTTGCCGGAAGTACTGCCTCTGCCTCAAAAGAAAATCCGACAGGCGACGGCTATGAAGAATCGATATTACCTGAATTACTGTACCTATTCCTACTCCATGGCTTTCTGGGACTGGGAACGCTGGGAGAAAGAAATAGACTGGATGGCGATGCACGGCATCAATATGCCTTTGAGTATAACAGGGATGGAGGTTGTCTGGTATAATCTGCTGAAGCGTATCGGATATACGACGGAGGAGATCAATGAGTTTATTTCCGGTCCTGCCTTTATGGCATGGTGGCAGATGAATAATCTGGAAGGATGGGGCGGACCGAATCCCGACAGTTGGTATCGGCAACAGGAAGCACTGCAAAAGAAGATCATTGCCCGAATGAGGGAGCTGGGCATTGAACCGGTATTCCCCGGACATGAAGGAATGGTCCCCCGTAATATCGGTGAGAAACTGGGGTATCAGATTGCCGATCCCGGTAAATGGTGCGGTTTTCCTCGTCCGGCCTTTCTTTCTACGGAAGATGAACATTTCGATTCATTTGCTGCCATGTATTATGAGGAGTTGGAGAAACTGTACGGAAAAGCAAAGTATTACAGTATGGACCCCTTTCATGAAGGAGGAAATACGGAAGGAGTAGACTTAGCAAAGGCGGGAACTTCTATTATGAGTGCTATGAAGAAAGCGAAGCCGGAAGCTGTGTGGGTGATGCAGGCATGGCAGGCGAATCCGCGGGAAGCGATGGTCAACACGCTCGATTCCAGTGATTTGCTGGTACTGGATTTGTATAGTGAAAAGCTCCCGCAATGGGGTGATCCGGAGTCGATGTGGTATCGGGAGAAAGGTTTCGGCAAGCATGACTGGCTTTATTGTATGTTGCTTAACTTTGGCGGTAATGTCGGTCTGCACGGACGGATGGAGCAACTGGTGAATGGATATTATAACGCCTGTGCACATGTCAACGGGAAAACCTTGAGGGGGGTAGGAGCTACTCCGGAAGGAATCGAGAATAATCCGGTGATGTTTGAATTGCTGTATGAACTTCCTTGGCGGGAAGAACGGTTCGCACCGGATGCATGGCTGCAAGCGTATCTGAAAGCGCGGTATGGAAATGATTTGTCACCGGAAGTAGCGGAAGCATGGCGTGCGCTGGAACATACAGTTTACAATGCTCCGAAGAATTATCAGGGAGAAGGGACAGTCGAATCCTTGTTGTGTGCCCGTCCGGGATTTCATCAGGACAGAACGTCGACATGGGGATATGCTAAGTTATTCTATTCACCTGATTCAACGGCAAAGGCAGCCCGCTTGTTACTTTCTGTTGCAGATCAGTACAAGGGAAATAATAACTTTGAATATGATTTGGTAGACGTGGTGCGTCAGAGCCTGGCAGATAAGGGGAATGTGCTGCTTGAAGAAATTTCTCAGAGTTATGATCGGAAAGATAAGGATAGCTTCGGGAAACAGACACAACAGTTTCTGGAGTTAATATTAGCTCAGGACAGTTTGCTGTCCACCCGAAAGGAGTTCTCGGTGTCTTCATGGCTGAATGCCGCACGTTCTTTGGGAACCACGGAAGAAGAAAAGAAACTTTACGAATGGAATGCTTCTGCGCTGATCACGGTTTGGGGAGACAGTATAGCTGCTAATCAGGGAGGTCTGCATGATTATTCCCATCGGGAGTGGAGCGGGATTTTGAAAGACTTGTATTATCAACGTTGGAAAACTTTCTTTGAGCAGAAACAACGGGAGTTGGACGGCAAACTTGGTGAATCAGCGGAAGAACCGATTAATTTCTATGGCATGGAGAAAGCATGGGCGGAGAAAAACAAAACAGCTGATTCATCGGATCATAAGTCACAAACTGTAATTGAAACGGCAAAATCTGTTTATCGGACAGCGATTGAAGCAAAGTAATTTATCTACCTACACTGCTCCGGCTTTCAGCTAGAGGGCTGACTAAAAAGTCGGTAGTGCTGCCTTAAACGGGAGTGACTAAAAGTCGATAGGGAAACTTGGGTTTGTACGAATCATATAAAACGAAAAAAGAATAATCGGAAGTAAACAGGGGAATACCTTTTACTTCCGATTATTCTTTTTATAAATGATAATTGCTTCAGCAAGGGCATGCCGGGCAATCGAACATATTTATTTCTCCAACAAATTTTTCAGAAACTCGTCCAGTTCTTTATCCAGTCCTTTCAGCAGTTCGTCATCCACGAGCAATGTATCGTCATCTATCAGCAACAATTCTGCAACTGTTTCCTTATCTTCATCTACCAGTACGAATGAATAAGGCTTTAATATTGTTACTTTATCGAAGTCGCCTGCATCTTTCATTCTGCAAAGGATACTTTTCAGGTTGGGCTTTACATTTTCCATGAAATCATCTCCATCGTAAGTCGCCCACTCTTCAATCATTACATTAGCCAATTCCTCGTCATCGTCGTTATAAATAGTGAGTTGTCCCGATGTTTGGTCCGGTTGTAAATGAATATCGGTTACGGCTGTCTGGTCGCAGCCACATACATATTTGCCGGCTGCCTTTTGGATAGCCGATTCGATGGTAGACAGAGATTGTTGGCTCAGTTTCATAGGTTCTTCCTTTTTGTTACCTCAAAGGTATAAAAAAAATAATAATCAATGCATGATTTCCTTAAAAATCATCATTAAATCGCTCCATTTGCATTTTTAGCTTGGGCAATTGACTGTTACGCTCCTTTAATTCATTTGCATAAAGGGTTGTAAGATAGTAATTCGGTATATCGTCAATGGTGGCGTACGCCGCATTTTCGGGAATGTTTTTCTTATCTACTTTTTGGGCAAGTTGCTGTGCTTTGACTGCCCATTCTTCTGCTTTTGCCAAGCTGTCCTTCATCTCATAATAAACAGCGATATTGAGGGCAGCTTTCATCTTTTTCTTTTCCTTCTTGGTTCCGTTGTACACTTGTTCCCAAAGTTCGAAAGCTCTGTCCCATGAATTTTCACGGACAAAGATTGCCGCGTCACGCATTTGTACGGAGCCACCGGTGTACAAGTATCGTTTGCCTGTTTTCCAGAAAGGGAGTAACTGTTTGACAGGGATAGTCCCTGCAAATTCAGAAGCTTCCCGTAACATCTGTGCATCAGGTATCATGTGTGCAAATGTTTCTGTTACCGATCCTCCGTATTCTTCCCAAAAGATACTGTCGGTGGGGTGTAGCGTAGTCATCGGTTTGCTGCGTGAGGGCAGGTATACTTTCACCGTCGGGTAGGCTTTTACATCCACTGTCCCCAGGTAGCAGTTAAAATCACGGATATAACGAACCGTTTTGGTCGCTTTGAATTGCAGGTTTTCCATGGCGATGATACAGTCCACTCCCAAGTCTGATGTCAGCTGTTGGACTTCCTCCTGACTCAGTGTACTTTCACGAGGAAACTTGTCATTGGCCCGTAAAGCGGAATCACAGATCACCACTACATCGAAATAGTTCTGATGCGCGATTTCTTCCGCCAGCGATTCAGCTGCAATCTTAACATTACCATTGGCATACGCTGTGGCGTGGCTTATTTCGGGTACGTTTTCTTTCGGCTTTTCGGTCTGTGTGATCAGCTTGTTATCCGGTTCGGTGCTGGTGTTATTCACGATAGCCACTTTACGGAGTTGAGAAGGGAAAGTCATATCTCCGGGCTGCATATAGTCAATAGAAATCTGCTCCAGGCTCTGACAGCTGCCGAGTGCCAACAGTAGCAGAGAAACAAATGCCAGTGAATAGAATTTTGCCATAGTCTTGATATCTTTAGTAGTTTAAGCAAAAGTACTATTTTGGATGAATAAAAGAAAGCCTCAAACAGTTTTTAACCGTTTGAGGCTTTCTTTTAGATTATAATCTTACATCGGACTGCTGTTAAGCATTCTGTCCGTGGCAGTTTTTATATTTCTTACCGCTGCCGCATGGGCAAGGATCATTACGCCCTACCGTCTTTTCCGCACGGATCGGTTCGCGTTTTTGTTGCTCGCGAGTATCCTGACTGGCAGCAGCCTGCTGGTTCGGATCACTCAGGTCTTGTTTCTGTTCACGATACTTGCTCATATCCTGACGTTGCTCGGGAGCAGCCTGGCGTACTTCTACGCGGCGTGGCTGTTGTTCGTCTGCCGGAGCTTCCTGTACAGGGATCTGTCCGCGCATCAGGATGGAGATAGTTTGGTTATTGATCTTGTTCACCATAGCGTCAAACAGTGTTACGGATTCCAGTTTGTAGATCAACAGCGGGTCTTTCTGTTCGTAGCTTGCGTTCTGAACAGAGTGTTTCAACTCATCCAGCTCACGCAGGTTTTCTTTCCATGCTTCGTCGATAACGTGCAGCAGGATAGACTTTTCGAATGCTTTCACCACCTCTTTTGATTCGGACTCGTAAGCCGCTTTCAGATTGCAGGAGATGTTATACATCCGTTTTCCGTCTGTGATAGGAATCAGAATGTTTTCGTACATATGTCCCTGGTTTTCGTATACCTGTTTGATGACCGGATTAGCGATTTGTGCCAGGCGTTCCGTTTTGCGTTTGAAGTTTTCCATGGCAATGTTGAATGTCTTTTCTGCCAATGTGTCCTTCTTTTCATTACGGAATTCTTCTTCGGTGAACGGAGTTTCCATAGCCAATGTCTGGAGCAGTTCCATCTGACAGCCTTCGTAGTCATTGTTCTCGATCGCATTCGCGCAACGGTCCCAGATCATATTAACGATATCCATACCGATACGTTCACCCATCAGGGCGTGGCGGCGTTTGGTATAAACAACGGTACGTTGCTTGTTCATCACGTCGTCATATTCCAACAGACGTTTACGGATACCGAAGTTGTTTTCTTCCACCTTCTTCTGAGCACGTTCAACAGATTTGCTCA
>OGLM01002552.1_pt1 | contig 16370 bp, 15 predicted proteins | sample 1572531 | NCBI WGS metagenome assembly OGLM01 (sample SAMEA2581909, study PRJEB24529) | metagenome | biome: Human gut stool | place: China | collected 2011 | reverse complement strand
TTCAATGGCGCAGGACACCCTTCTTGGGTTTCCCGCGCACACCCTTCCTTACCGTTGCGGAGGATTTACCACTTTATTGACAGTCTCACTATGTAAGCAATTTTTTCCGTATGAAAGCAAGAGGCAGCTATGTTCAAGCGACTGAAAGAGACCATATTGGAGATCATCCAGCAGGCGGACCTGATCCTGCTGGGGCTTTGCTGCGCCGCGTCGGTGTTCGGCATCGCCATGATTTACAGCGCCACCCGGTACAACAACGATAACCGGAAGATCATCGTACAGACGGCGGCGCTGCTCATCGGCATCGTGGTGTATTTCGGCATTTCCATGATCGACCTGGAAATGCTCATCAAGCGGTGGAAGTGGATCGCGGCGTTCGATGTGCTGTTTATCCTGCTGCTGAAAACGCCCTTCGGCGTCAGCGACGATACCGGCAATACCGCATGGCTGAAATTCCCCTTTCTGCCGGTGAGCATCGGCCCGGCGGAGGTGGTGAAGATCACCTTCATCATCCTGCTGGCCTGGCAGCTCCAATGGCTCCGGGAGGAAAAACGGGATCTGAGGTCCTTTTCCGCCGCCTTCTATGTGGGCGGTCATACGCTGGGGATAGCGGGACTGTACTTTGTTATTTCCGGCGATATGGGCAACGCGCTGATGTTCCTGCTGATCTTCGTGGTGATGTCCTTCGTGGCAGGCTTTGCCCTGCGGTGGTTCGCCCTGCTTTTCGGCGCGTCGGGGGCCGTCATCGGAGGCATCATAGCCTTTGATCTGGTGCCGGATTCCAAAAAGTATATGCTCAACCGCTTTATCGTTCTGTTTGACCATAGCTACGATGTCCAGCATACAGGCTGGCAGCAGACCCGAAGCCTGCTGACCATCGGCGGCGGAGGCTTCTGGGGACAGGGGTATCTCCATGGAACACAGTCTCAGGCGGGGGCCGGCTCCGTTCCGGCCCGGCACACGGACTTGATTTTCGCCGTCATCGGTGAGGAACTGGGGTTTGTGGGGGCAACGCTGGCGATCTTGCTGCTGGTGGCCATCATCATCCGGGTACTGGTGGTGGGACGCCGGGCTGCCCAGCCGTTCCACACCTACGTCTGCGTGGGCATCGCCTCTATGGTGATGTTTCAAATGATCATCAACATCGGTATGTGCCTGTTCATCATGCCGGTGATCGGCCTGACGCTGCCGTTTTTCAGCTACGGCGGCTCGTCGGTGGTGACGCTGTTTACGGCTATGGGCTTCGTTTCCGGCATCAAGAAGCGGACGGTGGTCCGCCGCCGTCCGGGACGGCCCTTAGGCTCCAACGCGGTATATTGACTGAAAACCGGGGCGCGTAGCGCTCCGGTTTTTTCCATCGGGCCCGTTCACATATTTTTCCGGCTCTTCGACAACACTACCTCTGTATCAATACGGTATATCCGAACTGACAGGAGGTTTTTATCATGAATATCCGCATGAAACGCGGCATGGCCTTGGTCCTGATGGCATCGCTGCTGCTGGCAGGCAGCGCGCAGGCGTTATTCGGCCTCGGAAAGAGCAAGCCGGAGACAGTCTCTCCTGAAAACGGCCCCACGGCCCGGGACCTGGAGATCCGCACCTACCGGGGCATCCCCTATCTGGGGCAGTTGGAGGCTGCGGACCCTGACGGCGGGGAGCTGACCTTTGCCATCGTCACCCAGCCCAAGAAGGGGACCGTGACGGTGGAGGGCGCCAATTTCACCTACACGCCCAAGGAGAACGCCGCCGGAGGGGACAGCTTCACCTATTCCGCCGCCAACAGCGCCGGGGCCGTGTCCCTGCCCGCCACCGTGACCGTGACCATCGAAAAGACCCGCTCCGGCGTTACCTACGCGGACACCGGCGAGGCCACCGCCACCGCCGCGCAGGATTTAGCGGAGCGGGGCGTGTTCACCGGGGCGAAGATCGGAGATAAGTGGTATTTCGAGCCGGACCGGACCGTCAGCCGTGGAGAATTTCTGGCCATGGTGCTGGAGACCGCCGGCGCGGAGGTGACGGACGTCACCATGACCGGCTTCCGGGATGATGACGCCATCCCCACTTGGGCGAAAAGCTATGCCGCCGCCGGCGTGGCGGAGGGCATCCTGCGTGGAAAGCCCACGGAGAACGGGGCGGTATTCTCCTGCGAGGACCCCATCTCCTTCAGCGAAGCCGCCACGGTGCTGAACCGGGTGCTGGATCTGGGGGACGTGGAGTTAGAGGTCTGGTTCGCTGACCGGGAGGCGGCGCCCTCCTGGGCGGCGCAGGCTGTGGGGAACATGGAAGCACTGAATGTCCTCAGCGTGGGCAGTTTCGGAAGTGACCGCCTGGAAACGGCAGTGACCCGTGCCGATGCGGCCCGGATGCTCTCAGCGGCGGGAACCCTGCTGAGAGGGGAGAAGGATACCGGCCTGCTGGGTCTGCTGAAAAAGTCCTGACCCCGCAAGGGGCGAACGCACCCACAAAACGATGCAAGCAGCCTGCCCATTCGGACAGGCTGCTTGCGTGAGGCTGTCGATAAAGTGATAAATTTTCCGCGACGGTAAGGAAGGGTGTGCGCGGGAAACCCAAGAAGGGATACACCGTCGGCTCAAGCCAAACAGCGAATCCTGCGTATCCAGCGTGAACGCATCCTTCGTGACGTTTTGCAGTCCGATGCGCTCCATTTCCGCCTTGAGCATATCGCCGGTGGCAAGCTCTGCGTCGGAGCCTGCTGTCCGGTAGCCAAGCGTTTCGTTGCTGCGGATGTCCTCCAGCTTCAGCGCCAGATCATAGGCGTAATCCACGTCTACCGTGTCGAGGTAGGCTTGTGTGGGGTCAGCCTGGGGCTGTGCGGCGTCCGCGGCGGGCTGCTTGCCGCAGGCAGTCGCGGATACCAGCAGGAATCCTGCCAGCAGTGCACTCACGATTCTCTTTTTCATGTTTTTACTCTCCTTTGCAGTCATAGACCGGCGGAAGAACGAAAAAAGCCACAGACGCACCTGCGCCCGTGGCTTGAAACATCCAAACAGAGAGAATTACCCTTTTCCGCATAGACCGGGGAGCACCGTGCATGCAGTCCATTTTATCACTCTTATTGATTAACAAAAGGCGCACACCTCTTCCAAAGCAGTTTGGGAGGGGTTAGCCTTTTTCCTTATTCCTCTGGTTTCGTATATACTCGGTAATAAGTTCGTGGCTGCGTTCACTCACAGTGCAAACAAAATACGAACGACTCCAGAGATAGGGTTTCCAATAGAACGGAGCAAGGTATTCGGCGAATTCTTTTCTGAGTAGTCTTGCCGTTACCGTCTTGTAGGAACAGACCAGGGAGGACAAAGCCACTTGAGGCGGTGCCTCGAAGAGAATATGGATGTGGTCCTTATCGGTGTTTACCTCATTCACGTAGCACTGGAAGTTCTCCTCAAAGATACGATACGTCAGTTCTGTGAGCCGGTCCTTAAAGGCTCCGTCTATGACCGGATGCCTGTATTTTGTTACTACAACCAAATGATATTCCAGGTCATAACAACTGTGTCTATTCGTTCGATAGCTCATGTTTACGCCCTCCGCATGTCACTTTACAACCAATTCTTATTATGGTAGAATAATACCATAGCCAAAGGCATTTAGCAACAGGGGGTGAAAGCGTATGGCAAAGATAGTTTCAAGCTATTGCACGAAGGTCATTGGCGAAAACAGAATCTTCAAAGATACCATTCGGGTTTATCGCGATGCGCTTTCTCTTCTTATCCGCATCGTAGAGTCTGAATGGGATACCGGTCTTGGAGAGCTCTATGCGAAGTCCACGCTCAAAGCACAGAGGACAGTTGAATTGCTTGTTCATGCAAGCCGTACGAGTGTTGCCAAGTATCCTGAATTCGACAAACAGTTCTATAAGTACCCCAGTTACCTGCGGCGGTCCACGATTTCCGAGGCGCTTGGCGCCGTATCTTCGTACCGTGCTGCTGTTTCTCATTGGGAGAGTGCAGGCAGAAAAGGGAAAGAACCTAAACTCCAGGCCTCTCGTTCAGCTATGCCGACTTTCTACAAAGACAACATGTACGAAGACAACGGTGATGGGACTGCCCGTCTGAAACTTTATCACAAGAACGACTGGGTGTGGGTAAAGGTCCGGCTTCGCAAGCAGGACACTGACTATATCCGGGAACATTGGGATAAGGCCGATGCTTCCGCGCCTAAACTCGTGAAACGGAACCGCCGTTATGCCTTATGCTTTGCCTTTGAAGAAACGGTTGCTTACGGCACGAAACCACTCACAGACCAGACCATTCTTGCTGTTGACCTTGGCATTAACACCGACGCTGTGTGCAGCGTTATGCGTCCAGACGGAACTGTCCTCGCACGGAAGTTCATCGACTTCCCGAGTGAAAAAGACCGGCTGAATACGCAATTGGGCCGCGCACGCAGAGGTCAGCGAGAGAATGGTCATCGAGGCGGCAACCGCCACATGAAGAAGGCTGTTCGCATCAACGAGGACTTGTCCAAGAAAATCGCTCCGGCAATCGTTCGGTATGCTGTTTCTGTCGGAGCCGACATCATTGTTATGGAACATCTTGACTTCATCGGGCAAAAACCCAAGCACAAAAAGCATCGGCTCCACATGTGGAGAAATCGCGACATTCAGAAAAGCGTCATGCATCAGGCCCACCGCAATGGAATTCGTGTGCGTTTCGTCAACGCACGAAACACCAGCAGGTTGGCTTTCGATGGTTCTGGCGAAGTAGCCCGGAATAGTACCAACATGGCGCTGTGCCGGTTCCAAAACGGAAAGCAGTATAACTGTGACCTGAATGCGAGTTATAACATCGGCGCACGCTACTTTATCCGAGAATACTTAAAACCCATCCCGGAAACGGAATGGTCTCTAATTATGGCAAAAGTTCCAGAATTAGAGCGAAGAACAAATTGCACATTATCCACCCTCTTTAGCCTCTACGCGGTGCTGAACTGTCAATCAGTTTCAGTTTCTGAGTCTTGGCCCCACGGTGGAAATGAGTCTGGGGCCTAAACCCCCGGAAGCTCCATCCATAGCGTTCACGCTTGGGTGGTGAGGTTCACTCGTTTACAAGTTGTGTGCGCCAGAACGTAATAAGCAACTTAAAAACTTGAGCTTTTCCGCTCGATCAATAAGGCAACAAAGTTGCCAACCCGCACCCGCGGTGCGGTCCCCGGCTCTTCGACGGGTTTTCGGCATTTGACCCGGCCGTCCGTGTAGCCTCGATCCCTTGTCGGAGGGATGGTCAAGACGTGCATATGCACAGGCGTTCTGAAAAAGAACAGGGCAACTTTAACACACTGAAAAAAGGATGGCAAGATTTTTTTGCAGTTCCCGGTCGATGTGCCGCTGCCGCACGGGACAGGCATACATACGCCGCATTTGCCCATAATGTGTCTTTCAGAATTGGGTTTTGCACTTGTATTAAACGGCAGGATGTGGTATAAACTAAAGTGTCACTTTGGATTTGCATAAATAGTTGCGGCGAAGGAGGGAGCTTCATGTATTACGAGAGATCAATTGCGCCGGTTATTCAAAAAATCAACGAGACTTTTCCGGTGCTGATCGTCACGGGCCCTCGACAGGTTGGCAAAACCACATTGCTGACTCATCTGGCGGGAAGGGAACGAAAAATCGTATCTCTGGATAATCCCACAATCCGTGCGTTTGCGAAGAGTGATCCGGAATTGTTCCTACAACGATATGCACCGCCGGTCCTGATTGATGAGGTGCAGTATGCGCCGGAACTGTTCGATTACATCAAGGTCTATGTGGATCGCGAGAAACAGTGTGGGGATTTCTGGCTGACCGGTTCACAGACCTTCCGCATGATGAAGCGGGTAACGGAATCTCTCGCCGGCCGTGCCGGCATTGTACGGATGGAGGGGCTGTCCAACAGCGAGATCACCGGTACCCGTTTTCCTGCGTTCAGCGTAGATATTCCAGCCCTGTTGAAACGCATGGCTATCGCTCCGCAGATGAGCATTTCCGAGGTTTTTGAACGCATCTATAAGGGCTCCATGCCGCGTTTGTATGAGAACGAAGCGGTGGACCGTGAGCAATACTACGAGTCCTATCTGGAGACATACATTAGCAGAGATATCAAGGATCTTTCACAGGTCGGAGACGAAACGACATTTTTGAATTTCATGGCGGTTGTAGCGGCACGGACGGCCACCAATGTGAACTACGAAGCGCTTGCGTCCGAGGTCGGCGTATCTGCGCCAACCGCAAAGCAGTGGCTTTCGATTTTGGTATCCTCAGGTATCGTGGCATTGATCCAGCCCTATTCCAACAATGCCTTGAAGCGGGTGATCAAGGCCCCGAGAATGTATTTTCTGGACACGGGACTTTGCGCACATCTCACCAGATGGACCAGCGCGGAGACATTGGAGCGGGGTGCCATGGACGGCGCGTTCTTTGAGACATGGGTTGTATCCGAGATTTATAAGAGTTACCTCAATCAGGGGAAATCTCAGCCTCCGCTATACTTCTACCGTGACAGCAACAAAAAAGAGATCGACCTTATTATCTATCAGGACGGCGTTGTTTCGCCGATAGAGATCAAAAAGAATTCCGCGCCAAAGGATGCCACGAAGAACTTCAGCGTGCTGAATCCCATCGAAAAAGAGCCCGATGCGGACAGTATTTCAGCTGGAGCCGCGCATCTGAAAACAAAAATTGGGATCGGCGCGGTTATCTGCATGCCGCCAGATCTGATTCCGGTCGACCAGAAGAATTGGTATGTCCCAGCCTGGCTGATTTGAGCAAATGCATATCTAATTCTACAAAGAGCACTGCCGCAATTTTGCGGCAGCGTTTTTTTATCACGCGTGGCGTAATACCCCTGCCTTTAGGCATGGGGATATAAGCCACACATTGTTCCCTCGTAACAAGACTTCCGAGGATTGTGTTAGATGCCGTTGAGTGGTATAATAAATCCATGGAATATAAAAGCAATCACAATGTGGTGTACTCCTGCAAGTATCATGTAGTCTGGTGTCCAAAATACCGCCGCAAGGTCTTGGTCAACGGTGTCGATATACGCTTGAAGAAACTCATAGAGGAAATCTGCGGCGAATACCACATCGACATCATAGAGATGGAAATCATGCCCGACCACATCCATTTGCTCATGGAGGTAGACCCGCAATTTGGCATACATAAAGCGGTAAAACTAATAAAAGGGCGAACGTCCCGTGTTTTGAGGCAAGAGTATGGATGGCTCCGCTCAAGGATTCCGTCTTTGTGGACAAATTCATATTTTGTTTCTACCGTTGGCGGAGCGCCTTTGTCGGTCATCAAGCAGTACATAGAGAACCAGAAGAATGTGTGAGGTATCGAGATGGAATACAGCTATAAATTCCGCGTCTACCCCACCGCGGCGCAAGCGCGGCAGATACAAAGGACGTTTGGCTGTTGTCGGTTCGTCTGGAATCACTATCTCGCGTTGCGGAAAGACCTCTATGAGCAAGATGGAAAGACAATGAACTATAGTACCTGCTCTGGGGATATGACACAGCTCAAGAAAACCCTTCCCTGGCTGAGAGAAGTAGATGCAACCGCTCTGCAATCTTCTCTGCGTGATTTAGACACGGCATATCAAAACTTCTTCCGGCGTGTGAAACAGGGCCAGAAACCCGGCTATCCAAAATTCAAGAGCAAGCACCATAGCAAGAAAAGCTATAAGAGCAAGTGCGTGGGGACGAATATCAAGGTGCTGGACAAGGCGGTGCAGCTCCCAAAACTCGGCTTTGTAAAGTGCCGTATCTCCAAAGATGTCAAGGGGCGTATCCTGTCCGCTACTGTCAGCCAGAATCCAAGCGGGGAATACTTCGTTGCCCTCTGTTGCACCGATGTAGAAATAGTGCCGCTGACCTCTACCGGGGCGGTAGCCGGTATCGACATGGGCCTGAAAGCATTTGCAATCACCTCCGATGGCGTAGAGTATCCGAACCATAAATACCTGACACGGAACCAGAAGAAACTTGCCAAACTCCAGCGGCAGTTGTCCCGAAAATCAAGGGGCAGTAACCGCCGGGAAAAGGCGAGGATACAAGTAGCCCGTCTCCACGAACACGTTTCCAACCAGCGGCAGGATATGCTCCATAAGCTGTCCACCAGCCTTGTGAGAACCTATGACCTGATTGCGATTGAGGATTTAGCTCCGTCCAATATGGTCAAGAACCACAAACTTGCCCGGTCTATTTCTGACGCAAGCTGGGGCGAGTTTCGGCGGCAGCTGGAGTACAAAGCGGCGTGGTACGGAAAACAGGTGGTCACGGTCGACCGCTTCTTTCCGTCCAGTCAGCTTTGCTCCACTTGCGGTGCTCAATGGCCAGGAACGAAAGACCTGTCCGTCCGGGAGTGGGCTTGCCCCAAGTGCGGCACTATCCATGACCGGGATGTAAACGCCGCAAAGAACATTTTGAATGAGGGCTTGCGCCTGTTGGCGTAGCAGAAACATACGGTAGGGCGGGACACGCCCAAACCTATACGCTCGGGGACACCGTGTAAGGCCTCGCTGGTGCAGGCGGTGGTGGCTGAACCGAGAATCCCCCGGCTTTAGCCGTGGGGAGTGTCAAGTCCAATCGTCACCTGCCTGCGCTGCAATTCCTGACGGGTGGGTTAATCTGCAGCCCTCGGCGGATTTGACCGACCCTGTTTTCCGCATCCGAAGGCCCCTTGCATAAAGGCTACAAAAACATTGAAATTTTTGCTTAGTAATTTGGTAACGAATTACCACGCTAAAGCGTTGACAAATTAAATCGTCCCTGTTATGATAAATGCCATCAAAAGGGCGGCACCAACGTCCCGAAACCAACAGAAACGAGGGCAAGGATATGAAAAAGGCAATGGCAATTTTGTTGGCGGCTGTTCTGGCACTGGCCTGCACCGCCTGCGGCGGCAGCAAGAACGGGGAGACCAAGGACCGTCTGGCGCAGATCAAGGAAAAAGGCTATATCGAGCTGTGTACCGAGCCCTATTTCGCCCCCTATGAATATGTAGACCCCAACAAGAGCGGGGAGGACCAGTATCAGGGCATGGACATTGAGGTGGCCAGGTACATCGCCGACAAGATCGGCGTGGACCTGAAGATCACCGCTCTGGATTTCACCGCCGTGCTGGCCGGTGTGGCGGACGGCAAATATGATTTCGCCATCTCCGCCATCGCCTATGCCCCTTCCCGGGCGGAGGCCATGCGGCTCAGCGATGTGTACTACTCCTCCAATACCGGCTATGGCTTCATCGTCCGGACGGAGGACGTTGACAAATATAACGACCTGGATTCCTTGAAGGATGCCGTGGTCATCACCCAGAGCGGCTCCGTTCAGGAAGCGCTGTATAACCAGTATATCAACGGCGCCTGCAAGGAATTCAAACTGGTGGCCAACATGACTGACGGCTATCTGGCCGTGGCCGAGGGCAAGGCCGATGTGTGCATCTGCTCCACTGCCTCCGCCCAGCTGTATGCCGATGCCAACGGCGGCATGTCCATCCCCGACTACCGCTTTGAGGTGGACCCCAACATGAACGGCACCTGCGTGGCCATGCCCATGGAGGGGACGGAATCTCTGGCGGAGCTGGTGAACCAGTGCATCGCCGAGCTGAAGGAAAACGGCCAGACGGACATCTGGTACAGTGAATATGAAGAGCAGGCCGCGGCTCTTGGCATCGAATAAGCGGCAAAATCGGTTTTAGGAGCGGAATCCCATGGAAAAGGTCATCAAGGTTTGGTTGAAATATTATCCGGTGTACCTCTCAGGCCTGTGGGGCACCCTCTGGATCTCGGCAGTCACCGTGTTCCTGGGGGCCCTGCTGGGCATGGTGGTGGCCCTCATGCGGATGAGCCGCCTGAAGATCCTCCGGACCGTCTTCAATGTATATGTGGAGATCCTCCGGGGCACCCCCATCCTTCTCCAGCTGTATTTCTTCTGGATCGGCCTGCCCAAGCTGGTGCCCTTTGAACTGACGGATACCCAGTGCATCGTGGCGGCTCTGGTGGTGAACGCCTCCGCCTTTATCTCTGAGATCATCCGGGCCGGCATCGGCGCGGTGGACAAGGGGCAGTGGGAGGCCGCCCGGAGCATCGGCCTTTCCGAGACCCATGTGATGACCCGCATCATCCTGCCGCAGGCGGTAAAGAACATTCTCCCGGCCCTGTGCAACGAGTTCATCTCCACCGTGAAGGGCACCTCTCTGGCTTCTGTGTTCTTTGTGGGGGAGCTGATGACCAGCTTCAAGACCGTCCAGAGCGCCACCTTTCTGGCGCTCCAGTCCCTGACCATCGTGGGCATCATTTATTTCCTGTTGAACTTTATCCTCTCCCGGCTCCTGCGGGTCATTGAAAGGAGGCTGACCGTCAGTGACTGACGTGATTCTGGAAACCCGGAACCTGAAAAAGAGCTTCGGCAAGCTGGAGGTGCTGAAGGGCATCTCCACGGGAATCCGCCGGGGCGAGGTGGTGTCCATCATCGGCCCCTCCGGCGGCGGCAAGTCCACGTTTCTCCGCTGTCTGAACCTGCTGGAAACGCCGGACGGCAGCCAGGTCCTCTTCAAGGGACAGGACATCACCGACAAAAAGCTGAACATCTCACAATACCGCCAGAGCATCGGCATGGTGTTCCAGCATTTCAATGTGTTCCCCAACCTGACGGTGCTGGAAAATGTGACACTGGCCCCGGTTCTGGAAAAGAAGGTCCCCAAGGATCAGGCGAAAGAGGAGGCCATGGCCCTGCTGCGCCGGGTGGGTCTGGGGGACAAGGCCGATGAGTATCCCCGGAAGCTCTCCGGCGGCCAGAAGCAGCGGCTGGCCATCGTCCGGGCCATGGCCATGAAGCCGGAGGTCATGCTTTTTGACGAGCCAACCTCCGCTCTGGACCCGGAAATGGTCAAGGAGGTCCTGAACGTCATCCGGGAGCTGACCCGCAGCGGCATGACCATTCTCATCGTCACCCACGAGATGGGCTTCGCCCGGGAGATATCCGACCGGGTGCTCTTCATCTGTGACGGCGTTATCAAGGAGGAGGGAACCCCGGAGCAGATCTTCACCTGCCCCCACGAGCCCAGCACCATTAAATTCCTGAGCATGGTACTTTGACACTCCCCATGACTCATTCGGTAAAGGAGATTGATATCATGATCCAGACCATCAAAGATCTGGTTTCCGCCAAGGCGGATACCACCGTGGCCCTGGCCAAGGAGATCTGGGGCTACGCCGAGCTTTCCTACGAGGAAACCAAGTCCGCCGCCGCCCTCATCGCCGCCCTGAAGCAGGAGGGCTTCACCATTGAGGAGGGCATCGCGGATATTCCCACCGCCTTTACCGCCACCTATCAATGCGGCAGCGGCAAGCCGGTGGTGGGCTTTCTGGCGGAGTATGACGCCCTGTCCGGCCTGAGCCAGAAGGCGGGCTGCCCGGTACAGGAGCCCGTCCAGGAGGGCGGTGCCGGTCACGGCTGCGGCCACAATCTGCTGGGTGCGGGGTGCTATGCCGCCGCCGTGGCCCTGAAGGACTACCTGATCAAGGAGAAGAAAGACGGCACCGTGATCTTCTTCGGCTGTCCCGCCGAGGAGGGCGCCGGTTCCAAGCAGTTCATTGCCCGGGCCGGGTACTTTGACAATGTGGATTTTGCCTACACCTGGCACCCGGAGACTGTCAATGAGGTGGGCTCCCGGGGCAGCGTGGCTATCATGGGTGCCAACTTCACCTTTGACGGCATCGCCGCCCACGCCGGCGGAGAGCCCCATTTGGGCCGCAGCGCCCTGGACGCCGTGGAGCTGATGAACGTGGGCTGCAACTACCTGCGGGAGCACATGATCGACGCCGCCCGCATCCACTACGCCCATTCTGATCCCGGCGGCACCGCGCCCAACGTGGTCCAGAGCCACGCCGTCATCAAGTACGAGGTCCGGGCCCCCAAGGTCAGCCAGGTCCAGGAGCTGTTCACCCGGGTGGTGGACGTGGCCAGGGGTGCAGCGTTGATGACCGGTACCAAGATGAAGTATGAGATCACCATGGCCTTCTCCGATTATGTTCCCAACCGCACTCTGGGGGCCGTGGTGGATCAGTGCATGCGGGAGCTGGGTGCTCCGGAGTGGACTGAGCCGGACTGCCGGCTGGCGGCGGAGTTCCTCCGTACCTATCCCCGCACCACCATGGTGGGCATCCGGGAAAAGCTGGGCTACTACTTTGAGCCGGAGGAGCTGGACGCCGCTCTGGAAAAGCCTCTGGACCGAGTTATCCATCCCTTTAACCCCAAGGAGACCGCCTACAGCTCCGGCTCTACCGATGTGGGCGATGTGGGCTACGCCACCCCCACCGTTATGTTCCATGTGGCCACCGCCTGCCTTGGCAACGTGGGCCACTCCTGGCAGAATACCGCCTTCGCCTGCTCCGACATCGGTATGAAGGGCATGCTGCGGGCGGCGGAGATCATGACCCTGGCCGCTATCCGCACCATGGACCAGCCGGCGGTCATTGCCAAAGCCCGGGAGGAGCTGAAGCAGAAGAACGGCGGCGGCAGCTACCACTGCCCGCTGCCGGACTATGTGACGCCTCCCATCGGCCGCTATTGAGCTTCACAGCCTTCAGCCGCCCGTGCCGGTCTGTCAAAGAACCGCTGCTTTCAAATACATCCGGCCCATCCGCCGCCTGGAACGCACCTGACTACAAAAGCAAAAGGCCCGCTCTTTCGAGCAGGCCTTTTCGTTTTTATAGCTCCAGCAGAAACCGGGCGGCGCTTTCCATGGCTGCCGCCGCTTTTTTGATGGGGAACATCTGAAATACGTGCCACATTCCCTCGCTGACCTCCAGCCGGCAGGGCACATGGGCCGCCCGCAGCGCCGCAGCCAGGGACGCGGAATCGGAATAGAGGATCTCATGGTCTCCCACCTGGATCAGGGTAGGCGGAAAGCTCCCCAGGTCCCCCAGCAGGGGCGACAAATCCGGGTCATGGAGATCCCTGTCCCCGGCGTATGCCCTCCGGACGGCCTCGATGTACTCCGGCGTCAGCATGGGGTCGCTCTCCACCCGCTCCCGGTAGGATGCCCCGGACATGGTCATATCCGTCCAGGGGGACATCAGCAGCAGGGCCCGGGGCATCCGGCGCCCAGCGGCCTTCAGGCGGCGGCACAGCACCAGGGCCAGGTTGCCCCCGGCGGAATCTCCCGCCACCGTCACGTTTTCCGCCCCGTATCCCTGATACATCAGATAATCCCAGGCCCGCATGGCATCCTCCACTGCCGCCGGGTAGGGATGCTCCGGCGCCAGCCGGTACTCAAAGCTCAGCACATCGTAGCCGGTGACGTGGGCCAGTTTGGAGGACAGCACCCGGGAATAACCCAGGTTGCCGCTGGTATAGCCGCCGCCGTGGCAGTAGAGGATCACCCGGCGGTCCCCATGGGGCGCTTTCAGCCGGGTCCAGGCAGCAGGCATGGTCCCGATGGAAAGCTCTTCATACTCCATCCCCGCCATAGGGGCGGTAAGGCGGCCCAGAATTTCCTGGTTCCGGCGCTGATGCTCCAGCTCCTCCGGGGTCATGGCCTCCGGGGAACCGGCGCTGTGCAGGGCTTTCAACGCCCGCATCAGCGGGTCCATCCGGGGTTTTTCGGCATCCGTTTTCCGTTTTCTGCCTAATTGCAGCTTTTCCATAGGTCCTCCGCTCTTTCGTGTTAATTGCAGAATATCATAAATCGCGGAAAATGGGAAGTGGAAAATGGGCCAACTCTTGCTACGCCATTCCCCATGTGCTACAATGACCTGTAACTATTTTCAGGGAGGTGACGCGGATGGCAAAACCGGACAGTCAGTGGTACCGGCTGGACAATGCCGGCATTCTCTATTCCGCCCTGCAAAGGGAGGAATATTCCGCCATCTACCGCTTCTCCGCCCTGATGACAGAGCCGGTGCGGCCCGCCGCCCTGCAAAACGCCATTGACCGGGTGCTGCCCCGGTTCCCCAGCTTTGCCGTCCGCATCCGCCGGGGTTTATTCTGGTACTATCTGGAGCCAAACACCGCCCCGGGCCCCTTTTTGAAGGCCGACGTGGCCAATCCCTGCCAGCCGGTGCGCTTCCGGGAGGACAACGGCTGGCTGGTGCGGTTTTACTACTACCGGAACCGCATCTCCCTGGAGGTGTTCCACGCCCTGTCCGACGGGGCCGGGGCCCTGATCTTTTTCCGGACGCTGCTGGCGGAGTATCTGCGGCAGACCGGCATAAGCGTTCCGGCCGGAAACGGCGTGCTGGACCTGGAGGAACCGCCCCGGAAGGATGAGCTGGAGGACGCTTACGCCCGCTATGCCGGGCGGCACGCCCTGGGTCTGCGGCGGATGCCTAAGGCCTATGCCAACACCGGCACCCCGGAGCCTTTTTACACCTTCCATGTCACCATGGGCTTCGTGCCCCTGGAGAAGCTCCGGGAGGCCGCACGGAGTTATGACGCCTCCATCACAGAGTACCTCTCCGCCGCGCTGATCCACGTGCTGCTGGAAAAGCAGCGCCGGGAGCATCCCCACAAGGAACGCCCGGTGGCCCTGGCGGTGCCCATCAATCTGCGGAGCTGGTTCCCCTCGGAAACGGTGCGGAACTTCATTACCACCGTCCGTCCCAGCATCGACCCTGCCTTGGGGGATTACACTTTTCCGGAAATCGTCTCCCAGGTGCGGCACTATATGAAGCTCCACATCCGCCGCCAGGAGCTGCAGGCCGCCTTTACCGGCAATGTCCGCTTCACGAAGAATTTCTTTCTCCGGGCGGTGCCGGTGTTTCTGAAAAACCCGGTGATGGCCCTCAACTACTATCTCCTGGGGGTACGGCCCTACTCCTGCACCTATACCAATCCCGGTGCCTTCACCGTGCCGCCGGAGATGGCTCCCCATATTCAGGGCATGGAGGTGGTGCTGGGCCAGGCCACCGTGCCCCGGTGCCACTGCGCCTCCATCAGCTATGGAGACATCATGGAAATCACCTTTGCCGGCACCCAGGCCGAAACGGACACAGAGCGGGACTTTTTCCGCTTTCTGGTCCGGGAGGGCATTCCGGTGCGGATCGAGAGCAACCGATAAGAGGAGCATTTTATGTCTTACTGTGTCAACTGCGGCGTGGAGCTGGACCCCAGCGCCAAAACCTGTCCCCTGTGCGGGACGCCTGCCTGGCATCCGGAACTGGATGCGCCGCCCTACTTTCCCGCCAACTCCGCCGCCGTACAGCCCGCCTCCAGGCGAGAGGCCGCCATTCTGCTGACAGCCATGCTGGTGTCCGTGTCCCTGTGCTGCGGGCTTTTGAACCTGTTCCTGCCCACGGACCGTCCCTGGTCCCTGTACGTCATCGGGGCGGCGGTGATGCTGTGGGTCTGGTTCACCCTGCCTATGGTGCTGCGGCGGCTGCCGGTCTTTTTCCGGCTCACCGCCGATGTGGCGGCCATTGGCATCTATGTCTGGCTCATCTCCATCGACCTGGGCGGCAGCCGCTGGTTCCGGGGGCTGGCCCTGCCCATGATCGGCTGGGCTGGGGTGCTGGTCTTTCTTTTGAGCTTTCTGCTCCGGGGCGGGCGGCGCTCTACCCTCTCCGCCATTGCCCTGATCATCGGGGCGGCTGGGCTTCTGGCGATGGGCATTGAATTCTGCATCGACCGGTATTTCCGTGGTGTGTGGCAGCCAGGGTGGTCCCTGATCGTGCTGGCGGTCTGCGTGGGACTCATCATTCCCCTGCGGATCGTCCGGCGGGTGCCCTCTCTCCGGGAGGAGGCCCGCCGCCGCTTCAACCTGTAATTTTAAGGAGGCTTTCTTTATGAACATCTCTCAGATCATGGAAAAAATGATCGCATTCTCCAACGGGAACCTGCATGACATGAACCATCTTATGTGCGTGTGGACCTACGCCAAAACCATCGGCGAGCTGGAGGGGCTGGACCGGAAGACCCAGGAAACACTGGAGATCGCCGCCATCACCCATGACATCGCCTGCCCCCTGTGCCGGGAAAAATACGGCAATACCAACGGCAAGCGACAGGAGGAAGAGGGCGGCCCCCTGGTACGGAGCTTTCTGGCGGATGCGGGCCTGCCCGGGGATCAGGTGGACCGGGTGGCTTATCTGGTGAGCCACCACCATACCTACACGGATATTGACGGCATCGACTACCAGATCCTTATCGAGGCGGACTACATCGTAAACGCCTCCGAAAGCGGCTACAGCCCGGAAAACAGGAAGAACTTCCTGGAAGAGCACATGAAGACTGAAAGCGGCAAGCGGCTCCTCCGCTCCACTTTCTGTATGGAAACATAAAAAGACCGGTCCCATCACAATGGAACCGGATCTGAGACTGTCGATAAAGTGGTAAATTCTCCGCGACGGTAAGGTAGGGCAGCCGTT
>OGLM01002540.1_pt1 | contig 16429 bp, 16 predicted proteins | sample 1572531 | NCBI WGS metagenome assembly OGLM01 (sample SAMEA2581909, study PRJEB24529) | metagenome | biome: Human gut stool | place: China | collected 2011 | reverse complement strand
TCATCAAATCCCCCCTCGGCCTTTACCGCCTGCGCTCCGGCAAGTTGATCCACGATATCACCCGCATCGACGACTGACAAAGAATATCCCCGAAAAGCCGACCGACTTTTCGGGGATATGTTTTCTTATTCCGGTTTCACTGCGCGCTCCCGCCGCATTTCGCGCAGGACCGGCACGCTGACGCACAGCGACGCCGCCACGAAAAACGCGATGCCGATCATGCGATTCACACTGATGTGCTCGTGGTACACGACGACCGCCAGCGCCGTTGCCAGAATGGGCTTGACGAGATAAACGAACGACGCCTCCGTCGCAGAGGTGTACTCCGTGATCTTCGCCGTGAGCAGAAAGCCGATGGCCGCGCAGCCGATGCCGACATGGCACAAAAGCAGCGTCGTTTTGAGCGTAAAGCCCGTGAAAAACGGAATGCCCGCGAATATCTCCAGCCCCAGGCCGCTGTAAAGCGCACCGACCGCCGGAATCTCACCGAGCAGCAGCAGGAAAAGGAGCTCCAGACCGCCGATGAGCATGTTGAACGTCGTGATCACGAGCGCGCCGAGCCGCGGCAGACGCAGCTTGCAGAGCGTACCGTAAGTGGCAAACAGCAGCGTGGCGGTGATGATCTCCAAAAAGCCGCGCAGGCTGATCTCAAGGTGCGCGGGATTGAGGATGAAGAGAATGCCGACAAGTTCCACGCCGATGGCCAGCAGATGGTTCTTTTTCAGCGGCTCATGCAGGATGAAGTGCGCCAGCGCCACCGCGAACACAGGATTGCCCGAGTAGATAATCGATGTAGCTGAGGCGTCCATGTGCAGCACCGCCATCTGCAAAAGCGACATGTGCAGCGTCACCGTCAGAAAACCGAGCAGTGTGAAATAGCCCCAGTCCGCCTTTGTAAGCTGGATATCCCGCTTTTTGAGGTCGTTCAGTGCAAAGGGCATCAGCGCAGCCGCGCCGAGCAGCACACGCTCGACTGTCACCTGCATGGGTGCAAACGCGCCGCCGAGCGCCTTGAGCGCAACCTCCGTCGTGGAATAGAGCATCGCGGCAAGCAGGATATAGAGATATCCCCGTTTCCGATCAGTCGTCATCTTCTTCCTCCTGTGCCTCGCCTTTGGCGAAGCAGCATCATTGTATGCCCCGCTGTGTTAAAATGCAATCCCAATCCGCTTTGTTCGGACGAAAAATGCCGCCCCGAATCGGGGCGGCATTTTGATTACGGAACAGAAAATTACTTGGCAGTCTGCGCGGCCTTCTTACTCTCCCACTTGGTCACGCAGCAGGCGCAGGAGATATCGCCCGTGATGTTCAGGCAGGTACGGCCCATGTCGAAAAGACGGTCGATGCCGTAGATGATCATGATCATATCGACGGGGATGTTCATCGCCTCGAGCACCATAGCGAGCATGATCATGCCCGCGCCCGGCGTACCGGCGGTGCCGATGGAGGCAAGCGTCGCGGTGACGACGATCGTGACCATCTGGCCAAGGGTCAGCGTCATGCCGCAGCAGGTGGCAAGAAAGATGGTGGCGACGCACTGATAGATGGCGGTGCCGTCCATGTTGATCGTCGCGCCGAGGGGGATAACAAAGGAGGAAACGTCGCCCTCCGCGCCCAGCTCATCCGCGCACTCCTTGCTCAGGGGAATCGTGGCAGCAGAGGAGGTGGAGGTAAAGGCGAAAATCATCGCGGGGGATGCCTTCTCGAAGAAGGTGAAGGGGCTGATGCCCGCAAACGCCTTGGCAGAGAAAGAGTAGCAGAGGACTGCATGGACGATGTAGCCGAGGTACGCGCAGCCGAGCACCACGGCAAGAGAGCCGAGGATCTCAGGGCCCTGCGTGGCGACGACCCACGCCATCATCGTAAACACACCGATGGGGCTGAGGGCAATGATGAACGCCATCACACGCTCGATGACCGCATAGAGCGTGGAGACCAGGTCCTTGGCAAGCTTGCCCTTTTCGCCCGCGGCAAGGATGCCGCCGCCGAACATCAGGGCGATCACGATGACCTGCAGCATGTTTGCGTCGGTGAAGGACTTCCACATGTTGCTCGGGAAGATGGCGACCAGGGTATCCATGAAGTTGGCGCTGGTGGCCTTATCCCAGACCGCGCCGTCCTCCAGCGCGAGCGTGGGGAACCAGCCTGCATTGTTGAAGAGGTTGGCAAACACCAGGCCGATGACGCAGGCGCAGGCCGTGGTGACAAGGAAGTAGGCGACCGTCTTCCAGCCGACGGAGCCGACCTTCTTCATATCGCCCATGGAGATGATGCCGTCGATCATCGACAGCAGCACGACGGGCACGACGATGAACTTGAGGAGATTGACGAAGATCGTGCCGAAGGGCTTTAAGTAGTTGGTGGTAAATTCGGGCTTACCGATAAAATAGAAGATAAGTCCGACCGCAATACCCAGGATCAGGGCAAGTACGATCTGCTTTGGCAGACTCATTTTTTTCTTTTCCATACAACACACACTCGCTTTTTAAAAAAGTCCCCCCACTTATAGATGCTTTCAATAGGGAGCATTGCTATTGTACATCATCGCAATGTGTTTGGCAACCCCCTGCCGGAAAAACTTTGCTGTTTCCGGCGCATTTCTGCACAAAAATGGCAGTTCTTCTGCAACTATATTAGTGAAAATCCCAGCTTGCATTTTCCCCCGTTTTCAGGTATTCTTGGCCAGACGAAAACAATGAAACGCAAACAGGAGGACGAACCCATGATGCTCTGCACCGCATCGAAAAAGAAAAATCTCACCTCCGGTCGTTTTGTTTCCGTTTTTATTGATATGATTTCTTTTGGTCGGTAATGCCTTTACCGGCCTTCTTTTTTGCCCGCACGGGGCGCAGTTCATGTTTATTCAAATGAGAATAAAAATACGAAGAAAGCAAAGAGGGAAAATCACATGAAGAAAGAACTCGGACACGAAGCCATCTACGACGCCCGCCAGCTGGGCACCCCCAGAATGCTGGTGCTCGGATTGCAGCACATGTTCGCCATGTTCGGCGCAACGGTGCTCGTCCCCATCCTCGTGCAGGACTACGGCCTGCCGCTGTCCATTCAGACCACGCTGCTGTTCGCAGGTCTCGGCACGCTGCTGTTCCATGTCTGCACCAAGTTTAAAGTCCCCGCGTTCCTCGGCTCCTCGTTCGCCTATCTCGGCGGCTTCTCCACGGTCGCAACGCTCCCCGCTTACGACGGCATGGATCCTGAGCTCAAGCTCGCCTACGCGCTCGGCGGCATCGTGATCGCAGGTCTCCTCTACCTCGTGCTCGCGCTCCTCTTCAAGGTGCTCGGCGCGAAAAAGGTCATGCGTTACTTCCCTCCCATCGTCACGGGCCCGATGATCATCATGATCGGCCTGAACCTCTCCGGCTCCGCCATCAATAACGCCTCCACCTGCTGGTGGCTCGCCCTCGTCGCTATGGCCATCATCGTGGTCGCCAACATCTGGGGCAAGGGCATGGTCAAGATCATCCCCATCCTGCTCGGCGTCGTCGGCTCCTACATCGTCGCGGTCATCGCCAGCGCCTGCGGCGCGCAGCTGCCCGATGCAGAGGGCGTGATGCAGCCGCTCGTCAACTTCGCCGCCGTCAACAAGGCGAATCTCATCGGCCTTCAGAAGTTCGTCATCGCGAAGTTCGACGTTTCCGCTATCCTCGTCATGGCACCCATCGCCATCGCCGCCATGATGGAGCACATCGGCGACATCTCCGCCATCTCCTCCACCACCGGCCGCAACTTCATCGAAGACCCGGGCCTGCACCGCACGCTCGTCGGCGACGGTCTCGCCACCGCGTTCGCCGGCTTCTTCGGCGGCCCTGCCAACACCACCTACGGTGAGAACACCGGCGTGCTCGCCCTCTCCAAGGTCTACGACCCCCGCGTTGTCCGCCTCGCGGCCATCTACGCCATCATCCTGAGCTTCTCCCCCAAGTTTGACGCGCTCGTCAACTCCATCCCCGCGGCCATCGTCGGCGGCGTCAGCTTCATCCTCTACGGTATGATCTCCGCGGTCGGCGTGCGCAACATCGTGGAGAATCAGGTCGACCTCACCAAGTCCCGCAACCTCATCATCGCCGCGGTGATCTTCGTCTGCGGTCTGGGCTTCAGCTCCACCGGCGGCATCACCTTCACCGCGGGCAGCGCCGATATCACCCTGACCGGCCTGGCCATCGCCGCCCTGGCGGGCGTGATCCTGAACGCCGTCCTGCCCGGCAACGACTATGAGTTCGGCAAGAGCGTCGAGGGCGACGCCAGCGCCGACCTGGGCAGCTATTGAGCCATATCTTGAATGGATACCGGGCCGCGCGGCCCACACCCCGGGGACGCACGGACAAAAGGCAGGCATCTTACGATGCCTGCCTTTCTGTTGCCTGTTTCCGTGCAACACCGGAGAAAAACACCCCGCATAATAGGGCGGCATACACTGTAACGGTGCCGCTGAATAATGTGTGGGGAGGACACAAAGGATGAAAAACGAAACTTCTGTTATGGCCATTCTGGCGGCGGCGCTGGGTGCGCTGTGCAGCTACGCTTCGGCGCTGGTGGTGCCGCTGGCGGTGCTGATCGCCGTAATGCTGGCGGACTATGCCAGCGGTATGGCAAAGGCCTGGAGCGCGGGCAAACTCTGCTCCAAAACCGGCCTGCGCGGTATCCTGAAAAAGCTGGGCTATCTGGTGCTGGTGGGTGTAGCCGGCGTGGTGGACTGGCTGGTGCGTTACGGCCTGACCCAGGTGGGGGTGGAGGTCAGCTTTCAGTTCCTGATGGCGGCGATGGTCATCGTCTGGCTCATCATCAACGAATTGATCTCCATCTTGGAAAACGTGGCGGCGCTGGGCGGCCCGGTGCCGGGCTTTTTACGCAAGCTGCTGACGCGTCTGAAGGCCACCGTTGAAACAAAGGCAGGGGAGGAAGACAAAAATGCAGATCAATGAAGTTGCCTATAAGTGGGCGGGCCAGTTGACCCGTCGGACGGCTACCCGCCGCATCATCCTGCACCACGCCGCGGCGGTAACGTGTACGCCGCAGCAGGTCCACCAGTGGCACCTGGCCAACGGGTGGACGGGGATCGGCTATCACTTTTTCGTCCGCAAGGACGGCACGGTCTACCGCGGCCGTCCGGAGGACACCGTGGGCGCCCACGCCGGGAACAATAATTACGACAGCCTGGGCATCTGCTTCGAGGGCAGCTTTGACCGTGAGACCATGCCTGACGCGCAGCTTCGCGCCGGACAGGAGCTGGTGGCATACCTGAAGCAGAAGTACGTCATTTCCACCGTCCAGCGCCACAGCGATGTGAACGCCACCGGCTGTCCCGGGGACAATTTCCCCTTTGATGCCCTGGCGGGCGCGCAGGCCGCAAAGCCTGCGGTGCCGGCGCCGGTGGTCTCCGGCACGACGCTGACGCTGCCATTGCTGACCACCGCCAGCCGCGGCGATACCGTGCGCTGTGTACAGGCAGCGCTGACCGGATTGGGCTATGATGCCGGCGGGGCGGACGGTATCTATGGGACCAACACCGCCGCGGCGGTCAAGCGTTTCCAGGCATCCCGGGGCATTGCCGCTGACGGCTTGGTGGGCCGTGATACCTGGCACAAGCTGCTGGGTGCGTAGAAAAAATAGCGTGCGGAAAGAGGACGGCGTCGGCCGCCCTCTTCTCTTGTATCCGAAAAGCCCCCATGCGGACGCATGGGGGCTTTCATTATGCCAGAATGTTCTTCAGGTCCGTCAGACCGGGAACATTGGTCACCACCAGTACGTGGTCTCCCGGCTCAATGGTGGTCATGCCGCCGGGAATGATGGTCCGGCCCTCCCGTACGATGGCGGCCAGCAGGACGCCGTGGCGCAGGGGCAGCTTCATCAGCGGCGTGTGCAGTATGCCGTTGCCGTCGTTGCTGGCGGTGAATTCCAGAGCCTCCACCTTGCCGCCCAGCAGCTTGTACAGTGACTCCACCGCCATGCCTTGCGAGTTGGCCAGTGCGCGGACGTAGCGGGTGATCTGGTTGGCGATGATATCCTTGGGACTGATGATGCTGCCCAGGCCCGTTTCCTGTACCAGCTCCATGTAGTTGGGACGGGTCATTTTCGCCAGCACCTTCCGTACACCGGCACGGCGGGCGGCCAGGGCCATCAGCAGATTTTCCTCGTCACGGCCCGTCAGTGCCACGAAGCCGTCCGCACCGAACAGGTTTTCCGATTTGATGAGGTCGATGTCCGTGCCGTCGCCCTCGATGATCATGGCGCCCGGCAGGTCCTGAGACAGCCGCAGGCACTTATCATGGTCCTGCTCCACCACATGGACCCGCGTGCCCGCCCGGGCCAGCTCCCAGCTCAGGTACATACTGATTCGGCTGCCTCCCAGGATAGATACATCCTTTACCCGCTGGAGGCTGCGGCCCATGCTCTTGAGCATTTTGTGCAGCTCGGCCTTGCTGCCCACCATGTACAGCCGGTCCTCCAGCTGGGGCACGAAGGCACCGTTGGGGATGATGAACTCATCGCCCCGCTGGGCGGCGCAGATCAGTACCTCTGCCACGCGCTCCCGGTGAAAGTCGCTGAGGCTGCGGCCGAGGATGGTATCCTCCGGGTGCAGCTGAAAGCCGATCATGTCGATGCGCCCACCGGCAAAGGGCTCCACGGAGATGGCCGCCGGGAAGCTGAGGATCCGCGCGATCTCCTGCGCCGCGGCCAGGTCGGGATTGATGACCATATCCAGGCCGATCTCCCGCTTGAGCATATCCGCGTCCCGCCGGTATTCCGGGTTCCGCACCCGGGCAATGGTGTGCTGCGCGCCCACGCTTTTGGCGATCAGCGCGCACACCAGGTTCGTCTCGTCCACGCCGGTGACGGCGATGACCAGGTCGGCGTCCCGCGCTCCGGCCTCCATCAGAACGCTGATGGAGGCGCCGTTGCCGTGGATGCACAGCACGTCCAGTGTGCTGTCCGCCCGGTTCAGGTGGGCGGCCTCATCGTCCACCACCGTGATGTCGTGCTTTTCCTGGGTCAGCTGCTGGGCAATGGCATAGCCCACCTTGCCGCAGCCTACGATGATGATCTTCATGCGTCCTCCTCTCCGCCCGAGGGGGCGGCGGTCTGCCTCTTTTCCAGCAGGGCGGCGGAAAACTCCGCGCCCAGTATCAGTATCTGTCCCGACATATACAGCCACAGCAGCACCACGATCACCGTGGCAATAGAGCCGTACAGCACCGAGTAGCGCCCCAGGTGCTCTACGTAGTACGAAAACGCCATGCTCAGCACCATCCACGCCGCCAGTGAACCGCCCACGCCGGGCAGCACCTCCCGCAGCGGCCGGCGCTGGCCCTGGGAGAGCATATACAGGATCACCAGCGTGATAGTCATGACCACCGCCAGCAGCACGAAGCGCAGGGAACTCCACGCGGTGATGAACGAGTCGGTGATGGTGATGAACCGTCCGACAAACTCCAGCACGGACCGTCCCACCACCACCAGCACCAGCGTCACGGCGATAACGACGATCAGCCATACAGTGAACAGCAGGATCCGCAGCTGGCTGCGCCACAAGCTCTCCGGCGCGCTGCGGCCAAAGGCCTTGCGGAGCGAGTGCATCAGGCACCCGGAGGCCCGCATGGGGAACCAGATGGAGAAGATGAGACTGAACCACAGCAGCTGACGGCTCTGGTTGGCGGAAACGTACTCCAGATATGAGCGCACCACATCCACCACATCTGCCGGCAGCAGCGGCTCCAGTACGGAGGTGATATACGCTACGTCCAGCTCCAGCAGACCCAGCAGGGTGCTGATGAAGATCAGCAGGGGGAAGATGGCGAACAGCAGATAATACGTCAGCGCCGCGCTGTCCCGGGCTACGTCGTGGGTATAGTACCGCAGCACCATGTCGGCGGCCAGCCGACCGGCGTGGGTGCGGGGGAATTTTTTGTTACCACTCATATCAATATACCTCGGATGTTTAGTATACCATGATTGTTGGTAAAATCAAAGCATAATTTATCGGCACGGCTGTTTCTGCCCGACCGGGCTCAATTTTTCGTAAAAAACCGGAAAAATGAAATTTTTATTAAAAAAAGCATTTCAGGTTGTCGAAACGTGAAAAGCATGCTATAATACTGTAAGCATAAATGGAAATTATAGGAAATCACTTTATCATTATTATACATGAGTGGAGGACGTATTATGGATAATCTGACTACCATTGTTCGTGACGAGATCTCGCGGCAGTACCGGAGCGTGCGGCAGTTTGCCTTTGCGGTGGGCGTGCCCCTGTCCACCATCAACAGCGCCCTCCACAACGGCGTCGGCGGTTCTTCGTTCGATACCGTCATGCAGATCTGCAAGACGCTGGGCATCAAGGCGATGGCCGATGACGCCGCCTTCTATCTGACCGATGATACCGAGCAGCTGCTGACCCAGTACGCCAAGCTGGACGACTACGGCCGCCACACTGTGGCCTCCGTCATGCAGGTGGAATACGAACGCTGCTCCAAGCTGAATAATCTGGACGACTGACACATACGGCCCACCGCTCTCCGGCGGCGGGCCTGTTTTTTCCGCCGCCGCTGTGCGGCGGCTTTTTTCGCTTTTTTATTGCAAACACCGCCATGCTGCGATACAATATATACGATAGATTTGTTGATGAATTTGCATTATATTAGGTGTTGATATTACCATCGATTGACAAGGATTTGATTGCTAAGCGGGAATCGCTTTGCTGAATACAATGGCCGGCCGGCTGCGGAGGAAGTCTATGGAACAGTTTACCGTCCAACTGAACAACGCGACCTGCACGGTGTGTATCGGCGCCGGTGTTCTGGGGCGCGCCGGCGCGCTGCTGCGGCAGCATGTGCCGCAGGTGCGCCGCTGGGCACTGGCGGCAGATGAGGCCGTCTCCGCCTTCTACGGCGAATGGGTGCAGGGCAGCCTCCGTGCCGCCGGACTGGAATCGAGGTTGTTCCTGCTGCCCCAGGGCGAGGGTGCCAAAACGCCGGAGGCATGGTTGTCCCTGTGCCGCCGGATACTGGACAGCGGTTTTGACCGTTCCTGCGGCGTGGTGACGCTGGGTGGCGGCGCCTGCGGCGACGCGGCGGGCTTTGCCGCCGCGTCGCTGCTGCGGGGCGTGCCGTTGGCCCATATCCCCACCACGCTGCTTGCCCAGGTGGACAGCGCCCTGGGCGGCAAGACGGCTCTGGACTTGCCGGAGGGCAAAAACCTGCTGGGTGCGTTCCACCAGCCGTCTCTGGTGCTGTCGGACCCTGCCTGCCTGGCGACGCTGCCGCAGCGGCAGTTTGCCTCCGGCATGGCGGAGGTCATCAAGACCGGGCTGGTGGCCGATTCCGCCCTGCTGGCCGCCGCCGAGCAGGGCCTGCGGAGCGACAGCGGCGAGGCCCTGACGGCCCTTGTCGCCGCCTGCGGACGGGCCAAGCTGCACTTGGTATCTGGTGATGCGGAGGACCACGGCGCGCGCCGCCTGCTGAACTTTGGCCATACCTTCGGCCACGGTTACGAGGTTGTCGGCGGGTATGACACCTGGACCCATGGCGAGGCTGTGGCCGCCGGGATGTGCCGTACCCTTCGCTGGCAGATAGCCAATGGCTATGGCGGCACCGATGTGCTGGCACGGCTGGAGCCGCTGCTGACGCGGTACGGCCTGCCCACGGCCATCGACTGTGACGAGGCGGCCCTGCGCCGCTGCGTGGGCCACGATAAAAAAACCGCCGGCGGTACGGTGCAGTTGGTCATCGTCCGCTGTATGGGACAGGGTGAACTGGTGACGGTGCCCCTGTCCGATTTATGGGAGGATAAAGCATGAAGCTGTTATTGACGCCTTCGTCTCTGCGGGGCACCGTCACGGTGCCACCCTCCAAAAGCCTGCTGCACCGCGAGCTGATCTGCCGGTTTCTGGCGGGCCAGGTCACGGAGCTGCCGCCCCACGCGGCCCAGGACGTGCTGGCGACCTACCGGGGACTGGCCTGCCTGACCGCCCCGGCGCCGCTGGTGGACTGCGGCGACAGCGGCAGCACCCTGCGCTTTTTGCTGCCGCTGTTCATGGCCCTTGGCCGCACCGACGCGGTGTTCACCGGCTCCGACCGGCTGCTCTCTCGTCCTATCCCCGGGGATCTGGGCCTGCGGCGCACGGAGCAGGGCCTTGCCCTGACCCGCCCGCTGACAGCGGGCCACTGGTCGCTGCCGGGAGATGAGACGTCCCAGCTGATTTCCGGTATGCTGCTGGCGCTGCCGCTGCTGCCGGGGGACTCGGACATTACCGTCACCGGAGAGGCCGTCTCCCGGCCCTATGTGCAGATGACTCTGGCGGTCCTGGCTCGCCACGGCGTCACCGTGGAGAAAATCACCGATGGCTGGCATATCCCCGGCGGGCAGTTCTGTCGCCCCGCGCCGCTGTTGGATGAGCCGGACTGGTCCGCTGCGGCCTATTGGCTGGTGCTGCGTGCCCTGCTTCCCAGACAGAGAAGGGAGGCCCTTCGTATCCCGTTGGCGCCGCCGCCCTATCTCCAGGGCGACGCGGCCATCTTGCGCTATCTGGACAAGCTGCCGGAGCAGATCGATATCTCCGACACCCCGGACCTTCTGCCGCCGCTGGCCCTGTACGCCGCGCTGCGCCCGGGCCGCGATACCCGCTTTACCCACGCCGCGTTCCTGCGGCAGAAGGAGAGTGATCGCCTGACCGCCGTCTCCGCTGTGCTGAACGCGCTGGGCGCTTCGGCAGAGGTGCAGCCGGACGGACTGGTCATCCACGGCGTGAGCGCGCTGCACGGCGGAGATGTCTCTGCCTGCGGTGACCACCGCATCGCCCTACTGGCTGGCTGCGCCGCTATGGTGGCCGATGGCCCCGTGACACTGTCCGGCGCTGAGACGGTGGCGAAGTCCTACCCCGCCTTTTGGCGCGAGCTTGCCGCCCTGGGCGGAAACTGGGAGGTGCTGGAATCGTGATGCACTACACGCTTTTCGGCGAGTCCCACGGTCCGGCGGTGGGTGTCCTGCTGACGGATGTGCCGCCGGGTCTGCCGGTGGACGAGGCCTTTATCCGTGAACAGCTGCTGCGCCGCATGGGGCAGGGGGGACTGACCACCGCTCGGCAGGAAAAAGAGGAAGTGCACTTCCTGTCTGGCATCTATCGGGGCCGCACCACCGGCGATCCGCTGGCGGCGGTCATTTACAACGGTGATGTCCGTTCCGCCGACTACGACAGCCTGAAGAACAAGCCCCGGCCTTCCCACGGAGACTATACCGCCGCGGTCCGCGCCCTGGGCTGCAACGATCCCCGGGGCGGCGGCCATACCTCCGGGCGGCTCACCGCGCCGCTGACCGTGGCCGGCGCGCTGGCGATCACATACCTGAAGACGGCCCATATCGCCGTTCACGCGGAGGTCCTGAACGAGGAGACCCTGCGGGCACGCGCTGCCGCTGCCAAAGCGGACGGCGACAGTGTGGGCGGCGTGATCCGCTGCACCGTCAGCGGTCTGCCCGCCGGTTTGGGCGGCCCTGACTGGCGGGATACCGTGGAGGGCACCATCGCCCGCCATGTGTTTGCCATTCCCGCTGTCAAGGCCATCGGCTTCGGCGCGGGGGAGACCTTCGCCCAGATGCGCGGCAGCGCGGCCAACGACCCGTTTACGGTGGTCCATGGCGCTGTTCGCACAGTGAGCAATCATTCCGGCGGCGTCAACGCCGGCGTCACCAACGGCATGGACGTGGTGTTCGACGTGACGTTCCGCCCCACGCCGTCTATCGCTAAGGAACAGCGGACCGTGGACCTGACTACCATGACGGAGACGACTATCTCCGTCCCCGGTCGCCATGACGCCTGCATCGCGCTCCGCGCTGCCCCGGCGGTGGAGTCCGCCGCCGCCCTGGCGGTGTGCCAGCTGCTGCCGGACACGCCCGCCGACCTGGATGGTCTGCGCTGCCGATTGGACGAGACGGACGCGGCGATCCTGGAGCTGTTTGACCGCCGTCAGCGGCTGTCTGCCGCCATCGGCGCGTATAAGAGCGCCCACGGTCTGCCGGTCCGGGATAAGGCCCGGGAGGCGGAAGTCCTCCGTACCCGGGGCGATATGCTGCCGGAGCGCCGCGATCAGGCGGAGCGCCTGATGACCCTGCTGATGGCGCTCTCCCGGGAGGAGCAGGCATGACGGGGCGGATCATCCTTATCGGTATGCCCGCCGGCGGAAAGACCACCATCGGCGCCGCCCTGTCCCGGGCGCTGTCCGTGCCCCTTTACGACGCGGACGCACTGACGGAGCAGACGGTGGGCTGTTCCATCCCTGAGATCTTCGCCGCGGAGGGCGAGGCTGCCTTCCGTGCCCTTGAACGCCGGACGCTGGAAGCGCTCTGCACAGAGACGGAAATACCCTGCGTCATCGCCACCGGCGGTGGTGCGGTGCTGACAGAGCAGAACCGTGAGCTCCTGCGTCGAAGCGGCACGGTGTTCTGGCTGGACCGGACGGTGGATAATATTATGTCGACTGATTACGCCGCCGGACGTCCGCTGCTCGCCGGGGGAGAGGCGGCCCTGCGGGCCCTGTATGCCGTCCGCTGCCCGCTGTACGCGGCCTGCGCCCATTATCGGGTGCCTGACGGCACTGTTGACCAAATGAAGGACTTTATTCTGCAACTATGGAGGGATACGCCATGAAGCTGCTCATCCTCAACGGCCCCAACCTGAACCTGTTGGGCCAGCGGGAGCCGGACATCTACGGCAGACAGAGCTACGACGATTTATGTAAACTGATTTACGAGCACGCCGCCGCCGTGGGCTGCCAGGTGGAGCTGTTCCAGTCTAACCATGAGGGCACGCTTATCGACGCTATCCAGGCCTCCCGGGCCGGCTTCGGCGGCATCGTCATCAACCCTGGGGCCTACGCGCATTACAGCTACGCCATCTATGATGCTCTGCGCTGCGCCCCCGTCCCGGCGGTGGAGGTGCATATTTCCGATATCAACGCCCGCGAGCCCTTCCGGGCCGTGTCCGTCACCGCGCCGGCCTGCGTTAGAGTCATCACCGGCCACGGACTTGCCGGCTATCTCGAAGCCATGGACTATCTGCTCCAACACACCAATAACACTGTGGCTGCGCCCACCTGCGGCTGCACTGGGGAGGCACTTGTATGACCAACAAAAAGCTCTATCTTATCGGCGACCCCGTGGATCATAGCCTTTCGCCGCTGCTCCACGGCGCCATGATCGCCCAGACCGGCGTACACTACACCTATGAAGTCCGCCGCGTTCAGCCCCGCGATCTGGCCGACTTCGTGGCCGAGGCCAAGGCCGGCGGCTGTGCCGGGTTCAACGTCACCATGCCCCACAAGGAGGCCATCCTGCCCCTGCTGGACGAGCTGAGCCCTGCGGCGGCCGCCTGCGGTGCGGTGAACACCGTCTGCATCAAGAACGGCCGGGCCATCGGCTACAACACCGACGGTCAGGGCTTTGTGGACAGCCTGCGTGCCCGCGGCCTGGAGCCGGAGGGCAAGACCGTGCTGCTGCTGGGTACCGGCGGCGCCGGAGACGCCATCTGTGATGCGCTGGTCGGCGCCGGTGTGAAAAAGATTTTCGTCACCAACCGCAGCGTCTATCCGGCCCAGGATCTGGCCGCGCGTTACCCGGATAAGGCGCAGTTCATCTACTTCGGCATTTTCCCCGTCCGCCATGCCATGGCCGAGAGCGACCTGTTCATCAACGCCACCTCTCTGGGAATGGCCGGTATGAAGGAGTTTTCCGACCTGGGCTTCCTGCGTGACGCCCCGGCGGGCGTCACCGTCTACGATCTGGTCTATAACCCCCGGCAGACTATGCTGCTGCGCGAGGCCGAAAAGCGCGGCCTGCCTACCGTGTCCGGCATCGATCTGCTGCTCTACCAGGCGGCTCGTGCCTTCAAGATGTTCACCGGCAAGGACGTGGATATGCCCGCCCTGTTCTCGGCGCTGGAGGGCAAGCTGGACTGAGGTTGACACCCGTCCCGCGCGGTTATATAATACCCGAAGGCTTTTCACCTTTTCTTTGAGGTATTTTCTATGAACTTTCGATTGCTCTCACACACAATGGGCTACATCCTGTGGGTCGAGGCAGGCTTCCTGCTGCTGCCGGCACTGACGGCCTGTATTTATGCCGAGACCTGCTGGCAGCAGTTTCTGCTGACGGCGCTGCTCTGTGCCGCGGCGGGCACGGTGCTGCATCTGATCCCGGTGAAAAAGGCACAGATGCACAGCCGCGACGGGTTCGTGGCCGTGGCGCTCAGCTGGGTGCTGCTGTCACTGTTCGGGGCGCTGCCCTATGTGTTCACCGGCGTTCTGGACAGCTATATCGACGCCCTGTTCGAGACGGTCTCCGGCCTGACCACCACCGGCTCGTCCACCTTCACCGCCGTGTCCCACCTGCCCCGCAGCGTGCTGCTGTGGCGCTCGCTGACCCAGTGGATGGGCGGCATGGGTGTGCTGGTGCTGTTCCTGGCGCTGACGCCCCGCATGGGCGAGGGCGCGGTGTTCCTCATGCGCGCCGAAAGCCCCGGCCCCATCAAGTCCAAGCTGGTGCCCAAGGTGGGCGGCACCGCCAAGATCCTCTACACCATCTACGTGATCCTGACGGCCTGCGAGATAGCCGCCCTGCGTATCGCGGGCGAGAGCTGGTTCTCCGCCGTCTGCCACAGCTTTACCACCATGGCCACCGGCGGCTTCTCGATTTATGATACCTCCCTAGCGGGCGCGTCCAAGGCGGTCATGTGGATCGTTACGGTGTTCTCCTTCCTGGCGGGCGTGAATTTCTCCCTGATGTTTTTGGCCGTTCGCGGCAAGCTGAAGGAGGTGCTCCGCAGCGAGGAGCTGCGGATCTACGTCGGTATCGTGGCGGCGGCCACGCTGCTGCTGTGCATCAATCTGCGGGTGCAGGCGGGAATCCCCTTCGGGGATTCCATCACCGACGCCGCCTTCCAGACTGTTACCATCATCACCACCACGGGCTTTGCCACCGTGGATTTCTCCCTGTGGCCTACCTTCTGCCGCATGGCGCTGGTGATGCTGATGTTCATCGGCGCCTGCGCCGGCTCCACCTCCGGAGGCATTAAGATATCCCGCGTCGCCATTCTCTGCAAGAGCCTGAAGCGGGAGCTGAAGCGGCTGGCGCACCCCCACCATGTCAGCGTGCTGAAGGTGGACGGACAGGCCGTGGAGGAGCGGGTCGTCTCCTCCGCCGGCGCGTTTATCGCGGCATACCTGCTGGTGCTGCTGGCGGGCGCACTGGTGGTCAGCTGGGACAACTACGGCTTTCAGGAGTCCTTCGCCGCGTCACTGACCTGTATCAGCAATGTGGGCCCCGGCCTGGGCATTCTCGGCCCCATGGAGAATTTCTCCATCCTCTCGCCCCTGAGCAAGCTGGTGCTGTCGCTGGAGATGCTCATGGGCCGTCTGGAGCTGATGCCCCTGCTGGCGCTGTTCCTGGGCAGCACCTGGCGTGACTGACGCAAAAAAGCACCCCGCGGGGTGCTTTTGTCATTTCTGCGCCGTGCAGTATGCCTCATATTTTTCCTGCAGCCAGACCTTCAGCGTCTCCACGCCCGCCTCGTCCCAGGTGAAATCCCGTTCCTCCTTGTCCTGCGCCAGCTCGTAGCATACATTGCTGTATACAGCGGTGTGTAGGATTCCCGCGTCCTTATCCCCGTCGAAGCGGTAGCGGAACTCCCCGATGGAGCCGGTGTATATGAACGCCCGATTGAACCAGTTGGGCGTCAATTCTGCGAATTGTGGGTGCATGACGGTCGCTCCTTTCGTTTATCATAGGGATGATACCACAAAACCGACGGACTGTACAGGCAAAAATTTGCCGCGGCTCGCCGAAGGACTTGAAAACAGACCAAACGTATGGTACAATGTGCCTGCATATTCAGGGGCACCGCCCCTTGACAAAGTGAGGGAATAGCGTATGAAAAACGCAGTCAAACGTATCGGTGTGCTGACCAGCGGCGGCGACGCCCCCGGCATGAACGCCTGCATCCGCGCCGTGGTCCGCAGCGCCAACGCCCGGGGAATCGAGTGCGTGGGCATCCGCCGCGGCTGGCAGGGTCTTATTGCCGGCGACATCATGGAGATGGACAACGCCAGCGTCAGCCGCATCATCAACCGCGGCGGCACCATGCTCTATTCCGCCCGTTGTGACGAATTTCGCACGAAGGAGGGGCAGGAGAAGGCATACGCCACCTGCAAGCTCATCGGGCTGGAGGGTCTGGTGGCGATCGGCGGCGACGGCACGTTCCGCGGCGCGCAGGATCTGTCCAAATTCGGCATATCCGTGGTGGGCATCCCCGGCACCATCGACAACGACATCAACTGCACCGATTACACCATCGGCTTCGACACCGCTGCCAACACCGCCGTGGAGTGCATGGACAAGCTCCGCGACACCATGCAGTCCCACGAACGCT
>OGLM01002528.1_pt1 | contig 16467 bp, 12 predicted proteins | sample 1572531 | NCBI WGS metagenome assembly OGLM01 (sample SAMEA2581909, study PRJEB24529) | metagenome | biome: Human gut stool | place: China | collected 2011 | reverse complement strand
AGTAAAATGTCAGCATCTACCGAATATTCCAGCAAGGCGTCAGATGAATTCTAGACATAAAATTACGGGACTGCAGGATGTATGTGGGAGGGTCAAGGCGCGGACGCCGTATCTACTGGTTGAACTTACCTGGAGACTCCCCTGATAGGCTTTTCTGTTTTTTGCGTGGTGGGAAAAATGCTTTTGTTCTTTAGGGAAAGGCGCAGATTTGTATTCTGTGCCTTTTTTGTATATTTTTGGGGCTAGTGAATTTGGGGTGCTATGAAGGTTCACAGTGGATTCGTGGTTTATCCTGACTGCGGTTTATCGTTAGAGCGGCTTAGGGGTGCGGATACATGACGGATAAAGCGGCGCCGGTTTCGGAAAGCGGCACCGGCGTAGAGAGAGGAAAATACGGGCAAGCACTTGACCGTTTAGAGGGATTATTCTTTGACTAATGCATAGAAAAAAGGGATAATATAAATTAGATTTTACACGTGAAAATTGATTTGGAGGAAGGGGCAGGCAGATGATTGTATTCAATAATACTACCAAAGTGGTCAAAGATGATCTGGTAACTAAAATCAAAACAGGAAGCCGGATATCCATTGCTGCTGCCTGTTTTTCCATTTATGCATTTCAGGAGCTGAAAAAAGAGCTGGAAAGCTGTGAGGAGCTTCGGTTTATCTTTACATCGCCTACGTTTATAAAGGAAAAAACACCGAAGGAACGTAGAGAATTCTATATTCCCCGTCTGCAGCGGGAGAAAAGTCTGTATGGTACCGAGTTTGAAGTGCGTCTTCGCAATGAATTGAAGCAGAAGGCTGTGGCAAAGGAATGTGCAGCCTGGATGCGGAAGAAGGCTCATTTTAAGTCCAATACCACCAACGAAGATATGAATAACTTTATGGTGGTCAAAAATCCTGAAGACACCTATGCCTATATGCCCATGAATTCCTTTACCACCGTAGATCTTGGCTGTGAACGGGGGAATCATCTGACTAATATGGTGACCCGTTTGGAAAGTCCTGCTAGTCTGGAATTCCTCAAGATGTTTGACCAGGTTTGGGAAAATAAAGAAAAGCTGGCTGACGTGACCAATGACGTGGTAGATATGATTTCCTCTGTGTACCAGGAAAATGGGCCGGAGCTGATCTACTTTATGACCCTCTATCATATTTTCAGTGAATTTCTGGAAGACATTTCGGAGGATGTACTTCCCAATGAAGCCACTGGATTTAAAGACAGCCGGATATGGAATAAATTGTATAATTTCCAAAAGGATGCGGCCCTTGGTATCATCAATAAGCTGGAGCAGTATAATGGCTGTATTCTGGCGGACAGTGTAGGTCTGGGGAAGACCTTTACAGCCCTGGCGGTTATTAAATATTATGAAGGCCGTAATAAGAATGTACTTGTCCTCTGCCCGAAAAAACTTTCAGAAAACTGGATGACCTACCGGGGCAACCTTGTCAATAATCCATTGGCCAAAGACCGCTTCCGCTACGATGTGCTGTATCATACAGACCTTTCCAGAAACAGCGGGCAGACAGTCATGGGCCTTCCTATAGACCGTATCAACTGGGGAAATTATGACCTGGTAGTGATTGATGAAAGCCATAATTTCAGAAATGGGAACGGCACGAACAGCCATGGCGGTGAAAAAGAAAACCGTTATATGCGTCTCATGAACCGTATCATCAAGCCCGGCGTCAAAACGAAGGTACTCATGCTTTCTGCTACGCCGGTGAATAACCGCTTCTATGACCTCCGAAATCAGCTGGCCCTGGCCTATGAAGGAAATCCGGAAGAATGGAACGGCAGGATGAAAATCAAATCCGATATAGATACCATTTTCCGACGCGCCCAGACTACGTACAATGCCTGGTGCAAGCTGCCGGAAGATGAGCGAACTACGGACAATCTTCTCTCCCGACTGGATTTCGATTTCTTTGAAGTGCTGGACAGCGTCACCATCGCCCGGTCCCGCAGACATATCCAGTCCTATTATGATATTAAGGATATTGGACCTTTTCCAAAGAGAAATAAACCCATTTCCCTCCGTCCAAAATTGACGGATCAGAAAAATGCTATTAACTACAGGGAAATCTATGAAAGCCTCTCCGGCCTGCATCTAACCATTTATACACCCACCGCCTTTATCCTGCCCAGCCGTCTTCCAAAGTATCTGGACAAGGATGAAACGGAAAGTTTCCGCAAAGGCCGTGAAGCCGGTATCCAGCGCCTCATGAGCGTGAATCTGCTGAAGCGTATGGAAAGTTCAGTCCATTCCTTCCTCCTTACGGTGCAGCGCATCCATGACTACCTCAGCCATACTGCCGGAATTATCGAGCAGTTCCAAAAGAAAGGTACCGGAAATCTGGATGAAATGGATGATTTCTCAAAGGCCGCCGAGGACTTTGATGAAGACGACCAGAATACGGATTTCTTCACTGTAGGGAAGAAAGTGCGCATTGATATCCGGGACATGGATTATATCTCATGGAAACGGGATATGGATGAGGATATCGAAACCCTGGACCTTCTGATTTCCATGGTGAAAGATATTACCCCTGTCCATGACTGCAAGCTGAATGAATTAATCCGCATTATCAGGGAAAAGGAAAAGAATCCTATCAATCCCGGAAATAAAAAAATCCTGATTTTTACCGCCTTTGCGGACACGGCAGAGTATCTCTACGAGAACATTGCACCGGCTGCTTTGAAAGACGGTCTCCAGACAGCCCTTATCACCGGCTCCGTAGAAGGCAGGACCACCATTCCCGGATTTAAAGCGGAAATGAATCACGTGCTGTCCTGCTTCTCACCAAAATCCAAAGACAGGGATATCCTCTATCCGGAAGATAAAAATCATGACATAGATATCCTCATCGGCACTGACTGCATTTCCGAAGGACAGAACCTGCAGGACTGCGACTACTGTATTAACTATGATATTCACTGGAATCCGGTGCGTATTATCCAGCGATTCGGCCGTATCGACCGTATCGGCAGTCATAATGATGTCATCCAGCTTGTAAACTTCTGGCCGGACCTTAGTCTGGATGAGTACATAAACCTGAAAGAGCGGGTGGAAACAAGAATGCGGATTTCCGTCATGACCTCCACTGGCGATGATGACCTCATCAACCAGGATGAAAAGGGAGACCTGGCTTACCGGAAAGAACAGCTGAAAAAGCTGCAGGAAGAAGTGGTGGACCTGGAAGATATGAATTCCGGCATTTCCATCACGGACCTGGGACTCAACGAATTTCGCATGGACCTTCTGGAATATATGAAAGCGCACAAGGACATGGACCATATCCCTCTAGGAATCCATGCTGTCGTCCATGGCGATAAGCCTGGCGTCATTTTTGTGCTGAAAAATGTGAATGAAAAGATTAATGTGGAGCACAAGAACCGGCTCCATCCATTCTACCTTGTCTATGTAGGCATGGATGGCTCCGTCATAGCGAACCATCTCCAGCCGAAGGACACACTGGACACCATGCGGCGTCTGGCCCGGGGCAGGGCGGAACCGGACCGTGACCTCTGCAGCCGGTTTAACAAAGATACAAAGAATGGACGGGATATGGGATCCATCTCTCACCTGCTGGAAGATGCCATCCAATCTATCATCGACGTTAAGGACGAGGGAGACATCGACAGCTTCTTCTCCGGCGGCATGACCACATTCCAGGATAAAGGATTTTCCGGACTGGATGATTTTGAACTCATTTGTTTTATGGTGGTGATTTGAATGCTTGCCTTTCCCCAGTCTACAACAGTGCACAGAAAAATTCCCAAAGAAGCCTTTTATAAGCACATGACCCTCAGCGGTGCCTTGAAGGAAAAATTTGTGGTTCAGGTAGATCGAATCTTTGTGGAAAACAGCTTAACCCAGAAAAACCTGAATCTGGGAGAAGCGTCTCCTATTAAAGAAATCCTTCTCCTTGTCATGACTCTGAAGAAACAGGAATTTGATGGGAAGATTGTGGAATCCATAGCTCGGCAGAATCCCCACAAGCTGGTCTTTCTTCTGCAGTTTGAAGGAAAAGGACAGCTGGCCATTTACCATGGCAGGCTTTACCGCACGGCCTGGGTGAATGAGGAGGACCTGAAGCTGAAGTTGGAAGGCCCTTCCATTGGGAGTATCTGGGAGCACATGATTGAGCAGATCGCGCTGAAAGAGGAGAGGCCGGGAAAGACAGAAACCCTTACCATGGATGAAAGACTGGCAAGGCAGGCAGAATTAGAAAGACTGACCGCTCTCATAGAGAAAACAGAGCGGGCGGTGTGGAAAGAAAAGCAGCCGAAAAAGAAATTCGCTTTATATCAGAAATTGCAGGGATATAAGAAGAAACTGGAGGAAACAGCCCATGGATAAACTGAAAATGCATACGGTAGACCTGGCGGAAGAAAACTACAGGAAACTGGCCGCCCTTTTTCCCGATGCGGTGACGGAAACGGTAGATAAGGATGGCCGGGTAGTCCGTGCCATTGATAAGGATGTGCTTATGCAGGAAATCAATACCACCGTGGTGGATGACGGCCAGCAGCGCTACCGGTTTACCTGGCCCGACAAAAATAAAGCCATCCTCCTGGCCAATGAACCTACCACCAAGACTCTTAGGCTGGAGCGGGAAAAATCAGTAGGCCGCGATGGAACAAATGGCAGTGTAGACTCTGAAAATATTTACATCGAAGGGGATAATCTGGACGCCCTGAAAATCCTGCGGGAAACCTATCTGGGCAAGGTGAAGATGATATACATCGATCCACCTTACAACACGGGCAATGACTTCATCTATGAAGATGACTTTTCTCAGAAGACAGCAGATTACGTAGAAAACAGTGGGCAGACCGATGAAGAAGGAAACCGGCTGGTACAGAATACGGAGAGCAATGGGCGGTTTCATACGGACTGGCTGAATATGATGTACCCGAGGTTAAAAATCGCGAAGGATTTACTCTCTGAAGATGGAGAAATTTTTATAAGCTTAGATGATAAAGAATTAGAGAACCTAAAAAAAATTTGCAACGAAATTTTTGGGGAAAGAAATTTTGTTGAATGCTTGGTTTGGAAAAAAAGAGCTACGCCGCCGAATGATAAAAATATAGGGAGAATTCATGAGTTTGTTATAATTTATGCTAAAGATATAGATAAAATCAAACTTGGGCTGTTACCTAGAGATAATAAATCAATATCACGATATTCTAATCCAGATAATGATCCGAGAGGACCTTGGGTGGCCTCTGACTTGAGTGCGAATGGCAAAGGGGGAAGGATAGTAGAAAGTTGTATCTATCCCATTTTTAACCCTCATAATGGGAAAGATTTCTATCCATCTGAAGGAAGATGTTGGTTATTCAATAAGGAAAAAATGAATGCTTGGATACAAGAAGGACGGGTTTCTTTCAGAAACGGAACTGGTGCACCATTTTTAAAACGATATCTTTCTGAGGTACGACAGGGACTAACATTGCCTACTATAATGACGGAATTTGGGTATTCACAGACCTCAGCAGCAGAGGAAGATAAACTTTTTGGAAAAAAAGGTATATTTGAATATGCCAAGCCAACTACTCTGATAAACCCTTTAGTAAGGGTGGGGGCACCGCAACAAAATTGTATAATTATTGACTTTTTTTCGGGCTCATCGACAACAGCACATGCTATTTTTCAATTAAATTCTGAAGATAATAAATATAGAAAGTTCATTTTAGTTCAAATTCCCGAATTAACTGACGAAAAGAGTGCCGCTTACAAAGCTGGCTACAAAACCATCTGCGATATTGGTGAAGAGCGCATCCGCCGTGCAGGTAAGAAAATTAAAGAAGAAACGGGAGCGGACATTGATTATGGCTTCCGCTGTTTTAAGGTGGACTCCGGCAACATGGAAAATGTGTACTACAGCCCCAATGACCTGAAGCAGGAAGAAGTGAGCCTGTTCTCTGAAAATGTGAAACCCGACAGGACGGAGGAAGACCTGCTTTTCCAGGTAATGCTGGATTTAGGTATCCTTCTTTCGTCAAAAATCGAGGAGAAAGTGATTGGAGGGAAGAAGGTATTCTCCGTGGCGGATGGGTACCTTATGGCCTGCTTTGATACGGATGTGACGGAAGAAACGGTGACGGCCATTGCCAAGGAGCATCCATTCTATGCGGTATTCCGGGATGGCGGCATGAACAGCGATTCGGTGATTGCCAATTTTGAGCAGATTTTTGAGACCTACAGTCCTGAAACCCAGAGGAGGATACTGTAATGGGAGAAATGAAATTCAAATTTACCATACAGCCCTACCAGACGGAAGCAGTGGACAGCGTGGTCCGGGTCTTTGCAGGCCAGCCCAGGAGCGGACTGGCTCTGTATCGGCGGGATGTGCCTATTTTTAAGAATAGGGCCCGCTCCGGCGCAGGTACCGTAACTTCAGACAATGGACTGCATAGAAGTGATGTTTTAGGACAAAGCTCCATATTTGACGACGCATCAGAGGATGATTTGTTTACGGGCTATGGCAATGGAGCTGTCCGTTTGGATGGAAATCAGCTTCTTGCCAATATTAACCGCATCCAGCAGGGAAATAACATCAAGCAGGATAACACGCTGATTACCGGGGGCCTGGGGGCCTGTTCCCTGGATGTGGAAATGGAAACGGGCACAGGAAAAACCTATGTGTACATCAAGACCATGTTTGAACTGAACAAGCACTATGGCTGGACGAAGTTCATGGTGGTGGTGCCTTCCATTGCTATCCGGGAAGGAGTCATGAAGAACTTTGAAACCACGGCGGACCATTTCATGGATACCTACGGGAAGAAAATCCGTGCCTTCATTTATAATTCCCAGAACCTGACGGAGGTGGATGAGTTCAGTAAAAGTGCTGATATTTACTGCATGATTATCAATATGCAGGCCTTTAACTCTTCCTTTAATGAAGCCAAAAGCGGAGAGGGCCGCGGGGGAAACCAGTATGCCCGCATTATTTTTTCCAAGCGCGATGATTTCGGTTCCCGCAGGCCCATCGATGTAATTGCAGCCAATCACCCCATCATCATTCTGGATGAACCCCAGAAAATGGGCGGCGAGAAGACGCAGAAGGCACTCCGCCAGTTTCATCCTTTGTTCTGCCTGAACTATTCCGCCACCCACCGGCAGCATCATAATCTGGTGTACGTGCTGGACGCACTGGATGCTTACAATATGAAGCTTGTAAAGAAAATCGAAGTTAAAGGTATTAAAGTAAATAAGCTGCAGGGGACTGATGGTTATCTGTATCTGGAGAGCATAGAAATTTCCCCGAAGAAGCCGCCTATGGCAAGGCTGGAATATGAAGTCAGTCACAATAAGTCCATCAAAAGAGAAATACATAGGGTGGGAGTGGATGATGATTTGTATGTTCTTTCCAAAAATATGGAGCAGTACCGGGGATACCATATCAATGAAATTGACCCATTAAAGAATACCCTTTCCTTTACCAATGGAGAAGTCCTTCATGTGGGTGAAGTATCAAATGATGGGAATGAAGAAGATCTCCGACGGGCGCAGATTCGTGAAACTATCCGCTCCCATTTCGCTAAGGAAAAAGAAATGTATGACAGGGGTATTAAGGTGCTGTCCCTTTTCTTCATCGATGAGGTGTCCAAGTACAGAAAGTATGATGAGAACGGGGAAGAAGTGAATTCCCTTTACGGCACTATGTTTGAGGAAGAGTACAATCACGTGCTGGATGAATATCTCACCCTTTTCAGCAGTCCCTATGAAGAGTATCTTAAAAAGATTGATGTGCATAAAACCCATGCCGGTTATTTCAGTATCGATAAAAAGGGGCACAAAGTAGATAGTAAGGTGAAGCGGGGCTCTGATATCAGCGATGATGAGTCTGCCTATGATCTCATCTTGAAGGATAAGGAGAAACTGCTTTCTCTGGACAATCCGGTCCGCTTCATCTTCTCCCATTCCGCCCTTCGGGAAGGATGGGATAATCCCAATGTCTTCCAGATCTGCGCTTTGAAGCATGGCGGCGATTTGTCTACTCAAAAACGTCAGGAGGTGGGTCGAGGGCTCCGCCTATGCGTAAACAGCCAGGGAGACCGTATGGACAGGAATGTGCTGGGGGACCAGGTGCAGCAGGTGAATGTACTGACTGTCATTGCATCTGAAGGCTATGACACTTATGTGAAGGGTCTGCAGGAAGGAATCCGTGAAAGTCTTTACGAACGGCCCACGAAGGCGACGAAAGAATACTTTGTGGGAAAGACCCTGATGGTCAATGGCGTGAAGATGATGATTTCCGAAAAGCAGGGACATGATGTTTACCAGTACCTCAGCAGGAATAACTACATTGATATGGATGATAAAGTAACCGATAAATACAGGGAAGATGCTGCCAATAACACCCTGGCACCCCTGCCGGAAAGCTGCAGGGCTGTGGCAGAAGGCATCCATGCCCTGGTGCGGAACATTTATGATGAACATGCACTGGACGGCATGATCAGCAACGGTCATGATACAAAAATCCGTGAAAACAGTCTCAATGATAATTTCTATAAGAAAGAATTCCAGACGCTGTGGAACTATATCAATCATAAGTATGCCTATACCGTAGATTTCGACAGTCAGGAACTCATCAAAAAAGCGATAGCCCATGTGGATGACAAGCTTTTTGTGTCCCATCTGCAGTATACCGTGACCACCGGTACACAAGGGACCGACTGGACTATGGATAAACTGAAAGAGGGCAGCGGCTTTATGGCGGAAAAGAGCCACACCTATGACTTGAAGCACAGCCCGGTGAGCCATGTTTCCTATGACCTGGTCGGTGAAATCGCTAAAGGAACAAAGCTTACGAGACGTTCCGCAGCAGCCATCCTTTCCGGCATCAGCCCTAAAACCTTTGCCATGTATAAGGAAAATCCGGAGGAATTCATCAAGAAGACCATTCTTCTGATTAATGAAGAAAAGGCGCCCATGATTGTGGAGCATATCTCTTATAACCTTACGGCCGGAACCTATGACAGCGCCATTTTCACGGCAGAGAAGAACAGGGACTTTGCCAAGGCCTATCTCGCCAAAAAGAATGTGCAGGATTACGTCTTCACCGACGGCTATGCACAGAATGGGGAAAGTGTGGAAAGAAAATTTGCCAGGGACATGGATCTGGCAGATGAAGTGTGTGTATACGCCAAACTGCCAAAGGGATTCTCCATCCCCACACCGGTGGGGAATTATTCTCCCGACTGGGCCATTGCCTTCAAGAAAGGAACGGTGAAACATATCTTCTTCATCGCCGAGACAAAGGGCACCATGGAATCATTGAACCTGAAGCCCATCGAACAGGCTAAGATTTCCTGTGCCAGGAAGCTCTTCAACAGCCTTTCAAGCAAAGACGTGGTTTACCATGAAGTAGACAGCTACCAGCACCTGCTGGACATTATGGGAGAAATGTAATGGCAATAAAAACACCGGACTGCAACAGCTGCGGTTCGGTGTTTTTATTTCATTAAATTTTGAAAAGAGACAGGTGCTGACATGGTCTTTCTGTATAATAAGAATAAAGGTAAGTCTGTAATGAAAGTCTTGTAAGCAGCAATCAGCGTGAGATTTCATCTGCGAGGGTAATTTTTATAACCGCAGGAGAAATATCTATCAAACACCTTTATTTTGCAGTCAAGGGGAGGAAGCATTTATGAAACGGAGAGTTGTAAAATCGATTTCCACATGTCTTTGCGTCACTATCCTGACCTGTTCGGCACCCTTTGTGCCGCTGGCTTTTGCAGAGCAGACTACAGCCAGCAATGAAATCCCCATTATCAAGGCGGAAAACGGGGAAGATGAGGCTGCAGATATCAAAGCAAGAACGGCGGCCATACTGCATCCGCAGAAAGAAATGGAAGTGTCTACTATTCCGTCAGACCATGCGTATATTCCCAAGGATACAATACTGACGGTGGAATTGATGCAGGAAATCAGCTCAAAAAAGATGAAAAAAGGGATGCCCGTACCGCTTACATTAAAGGAAAACCTGATTGTGAATGATGTGGTGGTAGCTCCGGCAGGTACAGAAGTAAAGGGGATAGTAACCAAAGCAACGAAAAGCGGATTCTTCGGGCGTTCGGGGAAATTGGAGTTCAAGATTACTTCATTTGAAACAATCAATGGCGTAAAGGTACCGCTCCAGTATGTAACGAAGAAGGAGGCCGGCAGTGATGGCGGTGCAGTGGCGGTGGCAACAGCTCTTACTGTGGTAGGGGGCTTCCTTATGAAGGGGAAGAATGTAACCTTTAAAGAAGGGACATTGTTTGATGCAAGGGTTACAGCGGACACGGACCTGCAGACTACCCTTGATGGGCTGGCAGCTGCTATGGACACAAGTAAACCCCATGGAACAGTCATTGTTATCAAAAGGTAGGGGTTAAGAGTCTATTACATAACTGCAAGCAAAAGAGCCTCTCTTTTGAGGGGCTTTTTAACGTGGCTTTATCAATGTGAAAACCATGGGATAGCTTAAGGGAGTGCCTGCAGCGGCAGGAGATTTCATGGGTGCTTATTGTAATTTACATATTTACAACTTAATAATTCTACGATATAATAAGTAATGTTACAACGATTGATTCATGAAAACAGGAGGATTTCATATGAAAATGAAGATAAAAATGGCAGCGCTTACCATGGGGCTCGCTCTGGCGGGCATGGCGGCTGCACCGGCGCTGGCAGTTGACGGGGTGCCGGCTTTCAAGAGTAACAAGCAGATGGTGGCTTATTTCTGGAATGAGGTGTTCAATAAGCACAATACGTCTGTAATCCATACCATGGCATCGCCGGATTATATCCAGCACAATCCGGGCTTTGCCGATGGCCGGCAGGCTTTTGAGGAGGGTGTGGAAGGTTTTCTGAAGGAGTTCCCCGACAGCAGGGCGGAAATCAAGCATATCGGAGCTGACGGGGATCTGGTATTTATCCATAACCATATCACGCTGAATGCATCTGACCGCGGTCAGGCGGCAGTGGATATTTTCCGGGTGAAGGATGGAAAAATCGTGGAACACTGGGATGTGATTCAGGATATTCCGGAGAAGTCGGAAAACAATAATACCATGTTCTGAGACAGCAAAGCTGTGGAGAGTGGTAAATTATAAATCGTAAATGAAAGAGGCGCCCTTCATGATTAAAGGGCGCCTCTTTATATTGCTAAAGGCAGCATTATAAAATTCATGGCCGCAACAGAGGTTGCCCACAGCTTCTCAGCCTGTGCATCCCCGGGCTTTACAAGTCAGTGAAAGTGGGTCCCTGGTCTGCCTAATAAAGGGATTTTTTATTGTTCGCTGACCGATAGGCCGCCAATTTTCCGGAACCTCTATGGCATGTTTTCAAATCACCCGCAGGGCGTTGGGGAGGCGCACGTACTGGAGGTGTTCGGACATGTCCATGTAGAATTCCACATCGGTGTAGAAGGTGTCCATGACTTCATGGAAGTGGGTGCCCAGGTCTTCTTTGAAGGTGTATTCCAGGTAATAGGGGGTCCAGCCGGCTTTCATGAAGAAGTATTTCATGGGGTTCAGTCCTTCGGGGCAGGTGAGATGGCTGGCAGCAAGGAGGTCTTCGCCGGTGGCCCGGTCGAAGCCGAAGTAGGAGGCCATGGAGAGGACAAGAAGTTTCAGCTTGTAGTCTTTTTCCAACAGGTTCAGTACGTCCATATTGACGTAAAGGTCGGAAGCCATGGAGCGAATTTCTTTTTCTTTCGTCCTGTATTCTTCCTCTGTCATGGTGATGGGGTAACCGTTCTTCATTTCATAGAGTAAGCCTTTTCCTTTGGTATCCATGATGGACCTCCTTTTTATAAAATATAATCATATTATATCTATATTTTACTATATATATTCAGAAATATCAATAGACACGCCCTGCGGGCGTGAGGGTTCAGAGGGTACAAAGGGTTCACAGGGTTCAAAGGGGGTAGTAGGCGCCCTTCAAAAATAATTAGGCGCCAGTATGATAAAACCAAACAACCGCCCTGGCGGGCGAGGGAAAACATGCAAACCGCCTTTCAGGCGGAAAAACCATACAACCGCCCTTCGGGCGATGGAAATGCACCCCTTCTGCCGCCTGCGGCGGCGTCTCCCCCGGAGGGGGAGATTTTCTCTCCGCTTCTCTTAGTGCTAACTTAAGTCGCTCAGTCTATAGCGGCGCTAGGACTTCCCCCTCCGGGGGAAGTACCGCCGTAGGCGGGGATAGGGGTGCATTTCCATCGGGCGAAGCCCGGTTTGCTTGTTTTTTACGCCCGAAGGGCGGTTGTTTGGTTTTCATTTCGCGAAGCAAAATATAAAACCTCATCGCCCGCAGGGCGATACCACCCCTTCTGAACCCGGGCCCGTTGGGCCCGCCCCCTTTGGTGGCTGGCGCCACCACCTTTCCCCCGCAAGCGGGGGCACAATAAAGCAGAGGAGAACCCTCTGAACCTGGGCTGCAAAGCGCCCCTTTGAACTTGGTCCCGCTTGTTATATAATTATATTGACTCATTGTTTATTGAAGTACAGGAGATGTATGGAGCGTTACAGGAATTATTCTGATTATCTGAAGGAGCGGTACGGGGAGAAGGTGTACAAGATTCCCGTATCTCTTCCGGTGACCTGTCCGAACCGGGACGGGCAGCTTTCGTCGGCGGGCTGCATTTTCTGCGGCTCCATCGGCGCCGATTATGAGACGAAGGCGGTGGGGATGGGTATTACCCGCCAGCTGGACAGGAGTATGGCCCATGTGGGGCCGAAGTACAAGGCGAAGAAGTTTATTGCCTATTTCTTGAATTTTACAAATACCTACGCACCGCTTTCCGATTTCAAAGGCTGGGTGGAAGAGGCCATGAGCCATCCGGCGGTGGTGGCGGTGGATGTGTCTACGCGGCCGGACTGTATTCATGAGGCGTACCTGGATATCCTGAAGGAGGCGTCTTTGAAGTACGGGAAGGATGTGACGGTGGAGCTGGGGCTCCAGAGCAGCAATGTGCACACCCTTGCCATCCTGAACCGGTGCCATGGGCTTGCGGAGTTTATTGACGCTGCCATCCGCATCGGGCGGTATGGCTTTGATCTCTGCACCCATGTGATTGCGGATCTGCCCTGGGATGACCGGCTGGATGTGGCGGAGACGGCGAGAATCATTTCGGCCCTTCCGGTGACGGAGGTGAAGCTCCATTCCCTTTATATCGTGAAGGGGACGAAGCTCTCGGACATGTATGAGAAGGGGGAGGTTTCCCTGCTTCCCATGGAGGAGTATATGGAGCGGGCGGTGCTGTTTCTTTCTTATCTTCGGAAGGATATCGTGGTGCAGCGGATGGTGGGCCGGGCGTCGGGCGGAAATACGATTACCGTGAACGGCGGCTCTCCCTGGTGGGAAGTGAAGGATGCCATCGACCGTCTTCTGGAGGAAAGAAATATTACCCAGGGCTGCCGGTGTGATTATCTGGACGGCAGTGCGGTGAGACGTTTTTTGAAATGAGAATTGTGTGACGAAAGGAAATATGATTACGGAACGGGTAGAAGAAATACTCATCAGGGATCAGCAGGAAGCGTCCCATATTTTTGAAAGAGACAGTTCCTATCTCAAGGTCATCGGTGACCATTATGGCATCGACCTGTCGGGCCGAGGCAATCTTATCCGCATCAAGGGAGTAGACGAGGCGGTGAAGAAGGCGGCGGCGGTGGTGGAGCGTCTCCGCCACATGGTGCGTGAGCGCATCCGGCTGTCGGAGCGGCAGGTGCGGCTGGTGATGACTCTTCTGGACGAGGGGAAGGAGCATCTTCTCCAGGAAATGGAAGAAGATATCATCAATTTCACTAAAAGCGGCAATCCCATTCGTCCCCGTACCCTGGGGCAGAAGTTTTATGTAGACGCCATCCGGCATCATTCCATTACCTTCGGCATCGGGCCGGCGGGCACGGGAAAGACCTATCTGGCGGTGGCGCTGGCGGCCTTTGCCCTTCGGAATCACGATGTGCAGCGCATCATCCTGGTGCGTCCTGCGGTGGAGGCAGGGGAGAAGCTGGGGTTCCTGCCCGGCGATATGCAGGAGAAAGTAAATCCCTATCTCCGGCCTCTCTTCGATGGCCTTCTGGATATGTTCGGGCCGGAAGAGTTCATGCGGCTCCAGCAGAAGGGGCAGATCGAAGTGGCGCCCCTGGCTTATATGCGGGGACGGACACTGGAGAAGTCCTTCGTCATTCTGGACGAGGCCCAGAATACGACGGTGGAGCAGATTAAAATGTTCCTCACCCGTCTGGGGTTCAGGTCGAAAATGGTGGTGAACGGCGACGTTACCCAGATCGACCTGCCGCCCCATGTGAAGAGCGGGCTCATCGATGCTCTTCGGGTGCTTGATGGTGTAAAGGATATCGGACAGGTTCATTTCACAGAGGACGATGTGGTGCGCCACGACCTGGTGGCCGCCATTATCCATGCCTATGAGGAAGATGCAAAGAGAAGAAATAAAAACGGAGGCAGCAGCCATGGAAATCACGATTAATTACAGCGATATGAAATTTTACAGTGAAGAACTGGAAGCACTGATTCACAGGGTGCTGGAAAAGGGGGCAGAGCTGCAGAAGGTGCCGGAGGATGCGGAAATCAGCGTCCTCATCTGTGACGGCGAAACCATTCATGAGCTGAACCGGGACTACCGCCACGTGGATGCTCCCACCGACGTGCTCTCTTTTGCCCTGAATGAAGGGGAAGACGACATTCCGGAAGAAGAAAAGGCGCTGGGCGATATCGTCATTAACCTGGACCGGGCAGTGGACCAGGCTAAGGAATTCGGACACAGCAAGGAAAGGGAAATGGCTTACCTTTCTGTCCACGGTTTCCTCCATATTCTGGGTTACGACCACTATGATCCGGAAGAAAAGAAGGCCATGAGGAAGGCGGAGGAAGACATCCTGGGCGCCTGCGGCATTACCCGCATGATGACAGAAGGAAAGCTGGAAGCGGAACATGAAGGCCAGTGACATCAAAGGCCTTCTGGAACAGGCGGAGGAAGCAAGGAAGAAAAGCTACTCTCCCTACTCCCGCTACCCCGTGGGGGCGGCGCTTCTCTCGGAAGACGGCACCGTCTACAGGGGCTGCAATATGGAAAATGTGTCATATCCCGCCTCCCTCTGCGCCGAAAGAAATGCCATAGGAAGCGCCATTGCCGACGGAAAGCGCAGATTTTCCGGCATCGCCATCATCGGGAGCCATGAAGACTACACCATGCCCTGCGGTATCTGCCGGCAGGTGATGGCCGAATTTCATGTACCCCTCATTATTTGCGGAAAGTCGCCGGACGACTACCGTACCTATACACTGGAAGAACTATTTCCTTCTTCCTTTAAGGCAGAAGAACTGATTCATAAGGAGAATCCATGACAGAAACAGACAAGAAATTTCACTCCGGCTTCGCCGCCCTGGTGGGCCGTCCTAACGTGGGGAAATCCACCCTCATGAACGCCCTTCTGGGAGAAAAGATTTCCATCGTCTCCGCCCACGCCCAGACTACCAGAAATAAAATCACCGGCGTGTGGAACGGCGACAATTCCCAGGTGGTGTTCCTGGATACCCCGGGCATGCACAAACCCCAGAGCAAGCTGGGCGAAGCCATCCGCCAGAGCACCATGGACGCCTTGGACGAGGTGGACATGATTGTCTTCCTCTGCGCCTGCAACGACCCCCTGGGTGCCGGAGACCGCTACATCCTCTCCCTCCTGAAGGACAGGAAGGTGCCGGTGATTCTGGCCCTCTCCAAGACCGACCTCATTTCCAAAGAAGAAGTGCTGAAGAAAATCGTGCAGTACAGCAAGATTTACCCCTTCGCTGAAATCATCCCCCTCTCCGCCAAGACCGGTGAAAACCTGGATGAACTCATGAAATGCGTGGTAAAGTACATGCCGGAAGGGCCGAAATACTTCCCTGATGACATGGTTACCGACCAGCCGGAAAGAAATATCGTCCAGGAAATTGTGAGAGAAAAACTCCTCACCCGCACCAGGGACGAAGTGCCCCACGCCATCGGCGTATTCACCGAAGAATTCTCCGAAAGGGACAACGGTAAAGTCTACATCCGCTGCACCATTTACGTGGAACGGGACTCCCAGAAACGAATCATCATAGGCAAAAAAGGCAGCGTCCTCAAAGCCGCCGGCCAGGAGGCCAGAGAAGAAATCCAGAGCCTCATCGGCGCCCCGGTGTTCCTGGACCTCTGGGTTAAAGTCAGCAAAGACTGGAAGAATAAAGATTATATATTGAGAGAACTGGGGTATAAGGAACATAAGTGACACGCCCTGCGGGCGTGAGGGTTGACGGCACTTCGGGCCGAGGGTTCTTAAGGGGCTAAAGTTTGACAGCGGCTTCGCCGCTGAGGGTTGTGGTAGGCGCCTTTTAATTCATTGAAGGCGCCAGTTTGGATAAAACCTTTACAACCGCCCTGGCGGGCGAAAGGAAAAGCGTTCCCCCTTTGGTGG
>OGLM01002526.1_pt1 | contig 16472 bp, 15 predicted proteins | sample 1572531 | NCBI WGS metagenome assembly OGLM01 (sample SAMEA2581909, study PRJEB24529) | metagenome | biome: Human gut stool | place: China | collected 2011 | reverse complement strand
CGCATATCTGTGCAAATCTGTGGCCGAACGATCCGCCGTCTATTATCAGCAGACGGTCGTCCTTGTTGAACAGATTGAATACGGTCGCTTCCATTGCACCGGTGCCTGATGCGGTAAGGAAAACTAACCGGCTGGTATCAGGTGCATGCATCTGTTTTTTCAGAAGCCCTTCCGATTCCAGCATCATGGCGGAAAATTCCTTGGTGCGGAAATATGGTATCTGACCGGCGGCGGTCTTTAGGGTGAATGGGTACATCTCGACCGGACCTACTGTGAATAATTTCATATTGCTCATCTCCGTTTATGAAGGATATCAACGTTTAAGTATCGCATACCAGCGGTCGCTGTCGTTGTATCTGGTGCCGTTTATCTCCGGCGGAAAATATGCCTGTTCGGCAAAATGAAAACCTTGCTTTGTGAATATGCTGTATAGCTTAACGTATTCTTCAGCGGTTCTGTATATTGCGCTGTAATCGCTGTCCAGCTGGTCGGAATGTATCTGATCCAGAGTCAGCCGCGTTCCTAAACCGACTGCGTCGCCAACATACAAAACGCACTTGTCGTTCAGAAGGTCGACTAGTCTGGTCAGGCATTTTACAAGCTCGGTATCATTTATATACATGCACACGCCCAGCATGATCACGCAGTCGAATTTTCCGCCGAAAAAGCTGTCAGGCTTGCTCATCAGTTCGCTGAATGACGCGCATACATATTTAGCCTAGTCACTATATGCTGCCGTTCTTTTTTCTGCGGCGGCGATCATCTCCGGAGCGAAATCCGCGCCCAGATACCTTCCGCATAACGGAAGCGCCATTTCGGCAAATCTTCCCATTCCGCAGCCTATATCCAGTACTGCGCTGTTTGGGGTCAGATCAAGCCTGGGCACTATGTATTCCCGGTCAAAGCGGCTTCTTGTGTCAGCCTGTTCAGGATTCTGCTCGCCGTTTACTACTGCTGACAAGGGATTTTTCATTGACGAGGCGAGCGCGGCTCGCTTGTTGTAAAAATCGCGTACTTCCTGCTCGTTTATGTCTGTTCTGGTTCCATATATTCTGTTGCTCATCTTAGTCTCCGTTTAAACCATTCCTATAAAGCAGACTGTATTATTGGGTATCGATATCACGCCGTTTTGCTGATGCTGTTCGAAGAACTCTTCAAGCGCTGTGCAGTAATTGTCAAATTCAGGGTCTCCGGATTTGGGAGCATAGCTTCTTGATATGCGATTGCCGATAAACTGTTCTTTCGTAAATATGAGGTCATTCGGGTAGATTTCCCTGCGGCTGTTGGTCAGATAGTTCTCTGACATCACTTTATATTTCTCGTCGCTTACGCTGAACTGTTCATTATTTGTAAACAACGAGCGGTACTTTTCGCAGTATTTCATATTCAGCTCATGAAGTCTTTGGACTGTCGATGTTTTTTTATCTGTTAAATTCCAAACGATCATGACCTTGCCGTCAGGACGGAGTATCCGCCTGCATTCTTCGCGGAAATCATCGGGCTGGAACCAGTGGAACGATTCTGCGGCGGTTATCAGAGATACGCTGCCGTCAGGAAGTCCGGTGTGTTCAGCGGGGGCGCTTATTATCTCGGCTCCCGGAGCGGTTTCGGCTATTCTGGAGCGCATATCTCCGTTCGGTTCAACCGCTGCTACGCGGCAGCCAAGCGACATAAGCTGCTCGGTGAATATGCCGGTTCCGGCTCCTATATCCGCTATCAGGCTGTCCGGAGTCAGCGCTGTTTCGCGTCGGATAAAGTCCAACACGCCCTGCGCATACCTTGGCCGGCACTGCATATATACTTCAGCTTTTCCGCTGAAAATGTTCTCGTTCATTTTTGTCCCTTTCGGTGCGCCTGCTTTTTCAGGTATTTTCTTACTACCTGACGATTTGTGCCGTAGATGTATTTTTTGATAAGCAGCTTCAGCGGGGGGCGGCGCATCCACTTCCGTTTTATCCGCTTGAATTCCATTTTGTCTAAATCGCTGAGGAATTCCTCCCGGCGTTCATTCATTGCTATCGGGTCTCTCATGCGGTTCGCGTATTTGACCACGGTATCCATATCCAGTTCCCGAGTAGTCATTTGCTGTTTTGCAAGCTCAATGGCGGTTCTGCCCTTTTCTGTGCTTGGTATCATTACTGATGAACCGTGATTGTCATTATAAAGCTCAGGGCAGAATATATGCACGCCCCACAGATCTCCAAGCGTGATGTCTGAGCAGCGGCGTGAAGTGGTGTACCTGCACTCATAACAGGACGGCCGCGACATTATGTGCTGCATCCAGATATCAAAGAACGGGTTTACCCAGCGGTCGATAGTAATGTGCTTCCCATTTTCAAACGTCAGCGACATGACGTTGTAGTCCCATCTTCCGCCGTCCTTGTCGCGGTAATCGAGAGTTTTCACGCTGCTGGCGTGCTTTTCCTCCATATACTTAATAAAGCTGTTCTTATATTTGGGAGAGGGAACGCCCTCGCATATAACGTCTATAGTCAGCAGTTCCGGATATTCCTTGTCGCCCAGAAAGGCTCTGAGGCCTGATATCTGGCAGGGCGTGCCGGTAAATACGACCTTTCTTCCCTCGGAAAGTAACCTTTTGCAGTCAGCGTATGCCGTACCTATCCGGCTCTGGTCGTACTTCGATTTGCGGAGCATATCGAGGTCGGAGAGGTCGGTTATATACCTATGTTCAGTTGTCAGTTTTTCCGTCTGAGCGGCGCCGAATACGGCATAGGAGCTTCCCGTACACCAGGCTTTGACGAGAGCGGTGAATGCACCGCCGGACGTGCTCTTTTCGAGTACCTCTCGGTCGTTGACGTATCCGCCGGTAACGCGTTCGACTTTAGGGTAGAGCAGGTCTTTCGTCATTGGACACGCAGCCCGGCAGAGTCCGCAGTTAACGCATTTTTCGCGGTCGATGACCGGATATGCGAAACCTTCGGCGTCGTATTCCATGTGCATCGCGCCTTTTCCGCAGACCTGAACACAGGCGGGACAGCCGGTGCAGCTTGCTTTGCGGCTGTTATCAAGGTATGTATCCATCAAAGCTCAAGCGCTCCCTTCAGGTAATCCAGCGATTTTTCGCGTTCGGCGTGGAATCTTTCCCACACCTGGTCATAGTCGATAGCGGGCAGTTCCTGAACATTGCTTCCGCAGACAAGACGCTCAGGTATTCCCGCTGTGCCAAGAACATTTTCGATTTTATTCGAGCACGCCGGGCGTGTAAATACATACAGATCACGGCGGAACTGCATGGCAAATATTGCTCCGTGGAAGGAGTTGGTCACAACGCATTCGGCGTGCTTAGTCAGACCGAGGAACTCTTCAACACCCGTATCGTATGCCATTTTGTGCTTATAAAAATTCTGTATCCGCAGACTGATCTCGACTACTTTTGCGCCGCGTTTTCTAGCAATGCGGTCGGCAAAATCCAGAAGATCCTTGTCGTAGCGGCGGGAATATACCAGAATATACGGTTTGTTTATCCTGGGTTCAGCGAGTATTTTTTCGTAATCTTCGCTGTCAAGGAGCAGAGTTGGGTCAAGGGTCTGGGTTATCGGCTTTTCGGTGCAGTCCTGGATGATTCCCGCGCCTTCCTTCTCGCGCAGCGCAATGCTGCGGAAGTTACCGAGGAGCCGTGTAAGTTCGCTGCGGTCGCTTTCCTTGAATGCATACCCTCCGGTGCTGGGAGAGTAGGTAAAATTGTGCTTGCCATGCATACAGTCGTAATCAGCAAAAAAGCCCTTGTCAAAGCCCTTGGTTTCTTCTATGTCCCAGACCGTGTCGCTTCCGCAGATATACCCGTCGAAATCAAGTTCATTGAAATTTTGTGAGGTATAGACCTTAGGAGTTTTGCGATAGTTTTTCTCCCAGAACGCGTCAAATTTCCGGTTAGCACGGGGTATTGCAGGGTAGCTGAGGCGGCAGCCCAAACGCGACAGGAAACGGCTGTCCTGCATGCTCTTCAGCGGGTCGTCGATATCGGTGAGAAGCAGCGGGTCGGTGCGGTAATCAACAACAGTGTTGTCAACACCGAGCTTGTTCAGCGCCTGCTGGAGCGCATAGCATTGCAGCATCGCACCGAAATTCACGAAATTGTAGTATTTCGTTTGCGTTACTATGCCGTATCTGCGTTTTGTTTCCATAAGCTCCTCCGTCAGCCGCCGATCACCTGCGACTTTATCATTCGGTGTATCTTTGCGCCGTTGGATATGTAGTCTGCGCCCGGACGCTCTGTGTGCTTCTTGGGGCTTGCTTCTATCCATTCTTCAAGGGCAGAGCGGTCGTTTCCGGAGATATCCTGATACAGTACCGGCAGACCAAGCTGCTCAAACTGAGTGCATACCGAGCTTATGTCGCCATATATCATATCGCTGAGATAGATTGCCTTGAGCGTATCCGGCGTGTCGTCAAATATTCCGCTTTGGTATGCGATGAAACGGTTCTTGATGTTCATATAGCCGTTCATCAGGGCGGGCGTCATGCTGTGTATCGTGCTTTCCATCAGGGGGTGAGGGCGCCAGAGAAGAACGCAGTCGCTGCGCTCCTTAAAGAAGTTAATCACCATCTGGAGCTTGCTAAGATACTGCTCCGGGGATTTCAGCAGGCCGGTAAGGCTGGTGTTATAAAACACCACTTTCTTGTTCTCCGTTAGTTTCAGCCATTCTTCAGGAAGGCCGGTGTTTTCAGCAGTGAGAGACAGCATTTTGTCGATTTTCGGGGAACCGGCTACAATGAACTTTTTTTCCGCTTCCTTTCTGGTGAGCAGGTCGCCCCCGAAGCGCGAAATAAACGCTTTGACATGCAGGTCGCGCATGTAATCCGTCTGTGTAACGACGCGGTCCAGATTTCTTACAGATGGCGGTGTGCAGAAAGGGATACGCGTTTTGACTTCTTCTGCGTTCTGCGGGTCGAATGGCTTCCAGACGAAATACGGAACATACACCAGCATATCGGTGTGTTTTTTCAGTTCTCCGGAATAAAAACGCGGGTCTACGCTTGTGACGAGATTTTCACCGTCGTAGGGGTTGTGTATGTATATGATATCGGGGCGTCTTTCCTCAAGGTCGTAGTTCTCGTAATGTATAACAGGCACGTCTTTCGGGAATTCTCTGCCCTCATAATGGAAATCGCCGAAGCTGTGGTCGGGATTCCGGTCGTAATATGGTATGGGTACGACATATGCGTCGCAATCCGGGTCGGCTGAAGCTTCACGCCAGATAGATTCGAGGGAATCCCACATGCTGGACTTATACGGCATGAATAGTATCTCTAATTTGACTTTTATATCGTTTTTCAAGCTTTTCTCAGCATTGTTTAATTTTTCTTCTAAAAAAGAAAACGCCTTGTTTCCGGTCATATCGGCAATAATGCCCTCATGAACCTGATACAAAGCCTCGCAGTATTTTTCCAGATATTTCACCGCTGCCGTACCGTCACCCTCGAGGTCGTCAATAGTTGTGCCGATATCAACCGCTGCGTCCTGGCACTGAGCCATCAGGGCGAGCGCTTCCTCATGTGAGCCGCGGGTCATGAGCTTCTTTATTTCGCGGTGCGCCTCGTGGAGAGAGTCAAATATTTCAAGTAGCAGTTTTTTATGTGCTTTTCTCATTTTTATCACCTGTATAATAACACAAAACAGCCCCCCGGAGAGACCCCCGAGGGGCTGAAATGCTATTTCGCTGTAAAAACAGCGCCGTTAAGCTGCGTTCAGGCAGCCATCGTCAATCCGGAAGGGATTAGCCGAGGAGCTGGAGAACGGACTGCGGCTGCTGATTTGCCTGAGCCAGCATGGACTGAGCTGCCTGCTGAAGGATGTTGTACTTGGTGTAGTTGAGCATCTCAGAAGCCATATCTGTATCACGGATAGTGGACTCTGCGTCAGTCAGGTTCTCGTTAGTTGTGGTCAGGTTCTCGATCTTGTGCTCCATTCTGTTCTGGATAGAACCGAAGGTTGCACGAACCATGGAAGTCTTGTTGATAGCGTTGTCGATCTTATCGATTGCAGCGTTAGCGTCTTCCTGGGTTGCGAGAGAGAGCTGGTCAGTACCCAGACCTCTTGCAGAGATATCGAGGTCAGCCTTGAGCTCGCCGATACCGCTGGTTACATAGGAGAAGTTGAAGTCAACTGCGTCCTTGGAACGAGCGCCTACCTGCAGTGTGATGCTGTCAGCGTAGGTCAGGTTAGCGGAGCCGTGCTGATAAGAGTTAGGAGTGGAAACACCGTTGGATACATCGATCTGACCAACGGTGTTATTAGCGAGATTACCAACTACGCCAGCAGTTACTGTGTAGACCTGCTTCAGGTTGATGGATGTAGCGGTAACAGTTACCTTAGCACCATCAATTGCTGTTACCTGCGCGCCATTTGCATCGTACAGAGTAGCAGCCTGACCATTGTTAGCAACGGTGTAGTTCTTACCGTTAATGGTAACAGTTGTGGTATCCTTATTGATAGCGTATGTGGTATCAGCGGTGATCTTACCGTCAACCTTTCCAGCTGTAACCTTCAGAGAAGCAGTGTAGGAAGTGTTGCCGATAGTGGTCTTGCCATCAAGTGCGCCAGCCTTAACCTTCAGGTTAACGCCGTCTACGTTGATGGTACCGTTTGCGCTGGAGTCAACAGAACCTGCAACTCTGCCGCTGTAGGTAAGTGTGCCAGCAGGATCAGCATTCTGGGTGTAGGTGATGGAGGGGTGAGTAGCTACCTGACCGTTGTTGTTAACAATAGTACCGTCAGCCATTGTACCGCCGTTCAGGGCAACTCTGCCGTTGAAGTCGGTATCAGCGATCTGGTTCAGTTCGTCGTTCAGCTGATCGAACTCGAGCTGGATAGCGTCACGGTCGGTGGTGTTGTCGTATGTACCGTTAGCAGACTCGGAAGCCAGCTCCTTCATTCTCTGAAGGATGGAGTGTGTTTCCTGAGCAGCGCCCTCGTAGGTCTGGATCATGGAGATACCATCCTGAGCGTTTCTCTTAGCCTGACCAAGACCGCGGATCTGAGATCTCATCTTCTCAGAAATAGCAAGACCTGCAGCGTCATCGCCAGCGCGGTTGATTCTGTAACCGGAAGAAAGCTTCTCAGAAGACTTCTTCAGACCAGATACGTTTGTGTTCAGCTTGTTGTACGCGTTGAGAGCGTTTAAGTTGTGCTGTACTACCATTCCCATAGTAATATCCTCCTTGAATTTACGCGCCTCTGTAATCGGAATCATTCCTGTGAGGCGGTTGGTTAAAGTAATTTAGTTTCCGTCCGTCCTTATGTACACTTGGACCTTCGGAATTTTTAGCTTTTCAGCTATCACGTTTATTATATCGGCTGATTCTTTCGGAACTTTAGCGTGTTTTTAAAATTTTTTATAATTTTTTCTGAAATTTTGTTTATTTTGTATTTGCGTTTTGCTATTATAATAATGTAAACGGATATTGTCCGTACCTTTTTTGAAATTTAGGTCATAACATATTGCAATTTGGTCTGAAATGTGGTATGATAAAATATATATGTGTATTTAAAAGCACAATTTTGTATAAAATCACATAAGAAAGGGTCAACACTATGAGCAAGGTTGTAAAGTTCGGCGGGAGCTCGCTCGCCGACGCAAAGCAGTTCCGCAAGGTAGCGGATATCATTCACGCAGATCCCGAGAGAAAGTACGTCGTACCTTCTGCGCCGGGCAAGCGCTTCAAGGAGGACACCAAGGTAACAGACATGCTGTACCGCTGCTATGACGAAGTAGCCGTACAGGGCAAGGATTTCACCGAAGCCTTCGCACCCATCAGGGAGCGCTACAACGGCATTATTTCTGACCTGGGTCTTACGCTGAACCTCGACGAGGAATTCGCAAAGATCGGCGAGAACTTCAAGGCTGCTGTCGGCAGCGATTACGCGGCAAGCCGCGGCGAGTACCTCAACGGTATCGTCCTCGCGAACTACCTCGGTTTCGAGTTCATCGACGCCGCACGCGCTATCTTCTTCGACAACAAGGGCAATTTCGACGCTGACATCACCGACGCATGTCTCGGCGCGCTCCTTGACAAGACCCCGAAGGCGGTAATTCCGGGCTTCTACGGCGCAATGCCCGACGGCACCATCAAGACGTTCTCCCGCGGCGGTTCTGACTTCACAGGTTCTGTAGTTGCAAAGGCTGCAAAGGTAGACCTCTACGAGAACTGGACAGACGTAAGCGGCTTCCTGGTAGCTGACCCCCGTATCGTCGAGAACCCCGAGGGAATCAGCGTTATCACATATTCCGAGCTGCGCGAGCTTTCCTACATGGGCGCAGGCGTGCTCCACGAGGACGCTATCTTCCCGGTAAGAAGCGCGAACATTCCGATCAATATCAAGAACACCAACGCTCCGCAGGACGCAGGCACCCTCATCGTGCCGACTTCCCACGCGCCCGCAAGCGAGCATGTCATCACCGGTATCGCCGGCAAGAAGAACTTCTCGGTAATCTCCATCGAGAAGGACAGAATGAACAGCAACAAGGGCTTCCTGCGCAAGCTGCTCCAGGTTCTCGAGAACCACGATATTTTCCCGGAGCATATGCCTACCGGTATTGATACGGTCAGCGTTGTTGTCAACTCCTCCGAGCTTGACGGTCAGCGCGAGAAGCTCACAGAGCGCCTTGTTGAGGTTGTAAAGCCCGATCACTTTGAGATAATCGACGGTCTGGCTCTTATCGCAGTCGTCGGACGAGGCATGAGATCCGTAAAGGGTACTGCTACCCGCGTATTCGCGGCTCTGTCTCATGCAAACATCAATATCAGAATGATCGACCAGGGCTCCAGCGAGCTTAACATCATCATCGGCATCAACGCCGGAGATTTTGATAAGGCTATCAAGGTCATCTATGATATGTTCATTCTGAGCGAGTAATATAAAATGCCGTGGGAAGGGGCGCCGTCCTGCGTCCTTCCTGCGGCTTTGTATGTAATTGTGCGGTTGGTGAGGTCTGAAAATGCAATTTCAGCTATAGTTATTTTGAGGGGGATACGAGGAATGGATTATTCAGTTTATATGTCCGACGATGGAATGAAGAAGTGCAAACTCGGCGCTTACAAGACCCATATCATCAAGAATATCGAGAAGATAGGTCAGAAGAAGCTTGTCGTTATCGGCGGCGGCGAGGATTATGACGTGCTCATGCAGGCTCTCCAGCAGCTTCGCATGAAGAATGTCAAGGTTCCGGATATTGCATTCCGCGCGGCTAACTCGCAGGCTGAGGTCTCCGAGGAAAAGGATATCCGGTTCATCGAGGAACTGAAGGGAAAGTCCGCTTCGTTCTATGCGCTGATAATCGCGCCGTATACTCCTCTTGAGGTCCAGCTTGCCGCGATGGCGGGAGTTCAGGGGACTTCCGCGGAGATAGCGGCTATACTCAAGTTCCAGTGCGGCTTTACCGAGAACGGCTACTGCGAACTCAACGAACCTTCCGGGCTTGGCATGACACTTGCGAATATGAAGCTCAGCAAGGCGCTCGGCTCCGACGGAAAGCGCGCAGGCGGTCAGGAGAACCTCACAGCGCAGCAGCTTGCCGCGTACAAGGATAAGATGAAGGGTCAGCGCTGCTTTATCCTGGGTCATTACAGCGCGAAGCTCGACGAGCTCAACGGGCTGATGAACGAGCATGCGTTCGCCTGCAACGAGTTCTGCGATTACTTCCAGAAGACCCCGCAGCGTCCGGAATTCTTCGTGCTGACCAAGGAATCTTCCTATCTGGGCAACGGAAAGTACATCGAGGGTATGGAGTGCTTCATTGACGGAAGAATAAAGGTGTTCGAGGATAAGTTCAAGAAAAAGCCGACCTACTTCAACGGCCTCGGCGCGGGACTTATCAACGGGCTGCCGTCCTTCCAGAGCGCGGAGACGGTGTTTGCGACCGCGAATATGTTCCCGATGTACGCCATGATCCAGCTTGCGCTTTACATGGGATTCAGCGAGATATATCTTTACGGCTGGGACGGGCTGTTCCCGCTGAATATCGACGATAACGGCGCCGCAAGAACTCCTGCGGAGGGCGAAGCCGCCGATTATCCCGCAGGCGCAAAGGCGCTGATGGAGCAGGTCAGGAAATTCGCAGAAAGCAGCGGCTCCAGGCTGTTCAGCATGTGCGAGACCAACGGACTTTCCTGCTTTGAGAAGGTGCCGTTCGAAAGCGTCGACCTTTCCACTTCCGCGATATTCGGAAGAATATGAGCTTTACCAACTAAGGAGAACCACGAATGAGCCTTGCCGACGAACTGTTTATAGAGAACTGCCGGGACATCATAGCTAACGGCGTTTCAGATGAGGAATGCCATGTCCGCCCGCACTGGGAGGACGGCACTCCCGCCCATACGATAAAGAAATTCTGTATCGTGAACCGTTATGATCTCCAGAAGGAGTTCCCGATAATGACGCTCCGCCGGGTTTACTATCGCTCCGCCATTGATGAGATACTCTGGATATACCAGAAGAAATCCAACCGTGTGGCTGACCTTTCGTCCCATATCTGGGACGCCTGGGCGGACGAAAACGGCACCAGCGGCAAGGCGTACGGCTATCAGCTCGGCGTGAAGCACCACTACCCCGAGGGAGATTTCGATCAGGTGGACAAGGTGCTGTACGACCTGAAGCACGACCCGAACAGCCGCCGTATAATGACCAACACCTACAATCACGCAGATCTCAGCAAAATGCGGCTGGCTCCCTGCGCCTATTCCATGACGTTCAACGTCACCGGGAACAGGCTCAACGCGATACTCAACCAGCGCAGCCAGGACATGCTCACCGCGAACAACTGGAACGTCTGCCAGTATGCGGCGCTGCTCATAATGTTCGCGAAATCCACAGGATTCGAGCCGGGAGAGCTTGTCCACGTCATTGCGGACGCGCACATTTACGACCGCCACATCGACGCTGTAAAGCGGCTCATTGAAAAGAAGCCCTACCCCGCTCCGGAAATGCAGGTTGAGGACATCACGGATTTTTACAAGTTCACGAAGAACAGCTTTACCGCAGTCGATTATAAGTACCACGAATTTACCGACAAGATTCCAGTCGCAATATAGCTTATATAACGGAGGTCTCGCATGGAACTCTGGGACGTTTACGATATAAACCGCAACAAGACCGGAAAAACCGCCGTGCGCGGCGAGGGACTTCCCGAGGGCGGCTATCACCTGGTGGTGCATGTCTGCATTATTGGAAGCGACGGCAGAATGCTCATTCAGCAGCGCCAGCCGTTCAAGCACGGTTTTTCGAATCTGTGGGACGTAAGCGCCGGTGGCTCCGCCGTTGCCGGAGAGACCAGCGCGGCGGCAGCCATGCGTGAGGTTCGAGAGGAGATAGGCGTAACGCTGGATTTAAACGGGGTTCGTCCGCATTATTCCGTGACCTACGGCGAGGGCTTTGACGACTGGTATGTCGTAAAGGCTGACCCGGACATTGAAAGCCTGGAGTTGCAGTACGAGGAAGTTCAGGCGGTACGTTGGGCGTCTGAGGAGGAAGTTCTCGCCATGATAGACAGCGGCGTGTTCATTCCGTATTTCAAGGGCTATATCTCAACTATATTCAACACAGCGGACCAGTACGGTTCTATTCGCGGAAAATAATACTATAATATAACAACAACGCCCTGTCCGTTCCCGGGGCAATTCACAGAACAGAGGTAACAATGTCAGAAGAAAAGAAGCTCGCGGTGCTTATCGACAGCGATAACGTATCTGCGAAATATGCACAGTTCGTCATGAACGAGGTGCAGAAGTACGGCGTGCCGACCTACAAGAGAGTTTACGGCGACTGGGAAAAAGGCGGCAACGGCTGGCATGCTCCCGCAGTCAACTACTCGATAATGCCGGTTCAGCAGACAAGCTATGTTGCAGGCAAGAACGCCACGGATTTCTCCATGATAATCGACGCGATGGACATTCTGTACACCGGCAATGTTGACGGATTTGTGCTCGTCACCAGCGACAGCGACTTCACGCGGCTTGCGATACGCCTTCGCGAGGCAGGAAAGCTTGTGGTAGGAATAGGCGAACTCAAAACCCCGAGACCGTTCACGGTAAGCTGCCATCATTTCTGCTATCTCAACCAGATCGGCGAAATGGAAGCGAGCTGCGACGAGCCGGCTATCAGAAAGGCGGTGCTGACCTTCGTCACCGATAACAAGGACGAGCGGCTAGACCTTGCGAGGATAAGCGCGGTGCTGACCTCCAAATTCGGCAACATCAACTTTGACGAGCTGGGCTACAAGAGGTTTTCGAACTTTATCGACAGCTTCCCGGAGCTTCGCCGGAACAACACTTTTGTTTCCCTGAGAAAGAAGCGCCAGGAGCAGCCCGTTCCCGCCAGGGCGGTCGAGGCGGCAACGGAGCAGTCTATTTCCGCGGCAATGCAGGAGTACCTGAACGAGCATGAGCCGGAAAACGACAACATGCTAAAGCTTGAGAGTTATCTCAACAGCCGTTTCGGAAAGATAGACTTCGCGAAGTTCGGCAGCGCAAGGTTTGCGAGATTCATTGACAAGCTGCCGCAGTTCACGCGAACTGGCACGCTCGTAAAGCCAGCGGAGGCCGCTCCGGAAGTCACGCTTGACGCCGGGAGCTACCGCAGGGAGGTCATGACCTACGCGGGAGACAACATGCCGGACGGCGGAAATATAGGTCAGCTCAATAATCGCCTGATGAGCGCCTTCGGCAAGGATTATTTCCGTGCGCTGGGATTCGGCGATTTCAAGTCGGCGCTGAGCTCGGTGGGCGAGGTCAGGGTCGATGGAAACAAGGTGTTCCTTGCGACGTTTGCGACCTTTGCCTCCATGCGCGCCTGCCGTAAAACCCGCCGGAATGCCCGGGCCGGACGAGAAGGCGGTATTTGCGAGGATCCAGAAGTACGCAGCGGAGAACATGCCGGACGGCGGAAACCTGGGTCAGCTCAACAACGAGCTTATGGCGGCGTACGGCAAGAGCTACATCGACGATATGGGCTATGGGGATTTCAGGGCGCTGTTATCTTCCGTTCCGGATATAAAGATCAGCAAGAACCGCGCGTTTTCTCTGGTTCAGCCGGTGATAAACGCGGTTGTCCCCGCTGAATCGGCGAAGTCCGCAAAGCCTGAAAAGTCCGAGAAACTTGAGAAACTCTGCCGCGGGATACTAAGTCCACAGCGGAAAAGGTGGCTGAGGTCATCGCGGAGGTCAATGCACCGTCAGCAGCCGAAGGCTCCGAAAACTCAGTGATGGTTGAGGGCGCAGAGAACGCGGAGAGCGCAGAAAATGCAGCAGCTGCGGAGGATTCCGGAAACATTTCAAACAACGACAACCCCGGGCGTTCTAAGAAGGACACGACGGCAAAGTCTGCTAAGTCTGATGAGGAGGAAAGCGCTGAAGATTCCGCGAGCGCCGATAACGCTTCCGAATCCGCAGAGCCTGCCGGAACTGAGGATCAGACGGAAAAGCCCGAGATAAACGCAGTCAAGCGCGAGGTGCTTCAGTTCGTTGCGGGTTCGGAAAAGGGCGGTTCGCTCTCCGGGCTTGGAAGAGATCTTTCCGGCAAGTACGGCAAGGATTTCCTCAAGGAGCTTGGCTTTACCTCAATGAGAAAGCTTGCGGCTGAGATAAGCGGAATAGTAATCAGGAACAACAAGCTGTATATCAGCGATGAATTCGCGAAGCAGACCGAGGAGATCGAGCAGTTCGTCAACGAGTTCGCACGCGCCGAGGGAAGCCACAGCATAAGAGCGCTGGGCATACAGCTCAAGGAGAAATTCGAGGGCTTCGATTTCAGAAATTACGGTTTCGCGAGGTTCACGGATTTCATCAATGCGATAGACGGCGTGAAAGCAGACAGATATCACGTCCGCGCGGTGGAGCAGGGATAAATAAATTACCGTGAGGTTTTTGGAATGAAAAAGGACATCATTTTCAGTCTGTCGTCGCCGTACCGCGATGATTTCAGAGTGACTGGCTACCGCTTCGGCAAGGGCGAAAAGTCCTGCTGTATTATAGGTTCTCTTCGCGGAAACGAGATACAGCAGCTCTATATGTGCAGTCAGCTTGTCAAAACGCTGGAGGCTCTTGAGCGTAAGGGGGATATCGCCTACGACCGGGAGATACTGATAATACCGTCGATAAACAGTTACGGCACGAATATCGGAAAGCGGTTCTGGTGCCTCGATAACACGGATATCAACAGAATGTTCCCCGGCGACCCTGACGGAGAGACCACGGAACGCATCGCGGCAGGTATCTTTAAGGAGATATGCAAGTATCAGTACGGCGTGCAGTTTGCGAGCTTCTATATTTCGGGAATGTTCATTCCGCACGTCCGCATGATGAAAACCTGCAAGGAAAACACCAGCCTTGCAAATCTGTTCGGACTTCCTTACGTGGTGCTCAGGACCCCGATAGCGATGGATCAGTCCACGCTGAATTTCAACTGGCAGGTCGGCGGGACGGCGGCGTTTTCGGTCTACACCAACGCCACCGAGAGTATAGACGAGGCTTCCGCTGAACTGGGAGTTTCCGCGGTGCTGAGATTTCTGTCCAGAATGGGAATAATCAAGTACAAGTGCCACGGCGGCTACATGGGAACCATAATCGACGAGGACGACATGATGAACGTCACCTGCGGAGCGGCGGGAATTTACCGCAGCCTCCACAAAAGCGGCGACGAGGTGGAGAAGGGCGATATCCTTGCCCAGATAATTCATCCGTACGAGGGAAATGTAATCAGCGAGGTGAAAGCTCCCGCCGATGGCATACTGTTCTTTGCGCATGAAAGCCCTCTGGTAATGGAGAATACCATTGTATTCAAGATGATAAAGCGGCTTCACAAATAATGTTTAAAGGACTGCGTTCGCAGTCCTTTTTGTTTCGGGTCAAGAATCCTGAGCGCGAAAGAGTATAATTATATTATAATTAGTATAAAATCAGGTTTGATTTGTATACTAAAAGTTGATTGCACCGCCATTTATGCGCTGAGTTCAACGGTTGGACATGTTTTTGTGCAAAATATATAACAAACAGCTGCAAAAGGCTGCGAAAATTCTACACTGAATTTTTCTCAAAATCCTTGCAATTGGCGTTGTTATGTGGTAAAATAACTGTTGGCGGCTGTACTGATGATGTAATTCGATCGGTAACAGCCTATTACAAGAAGGCATAGCGATGATGCCGGAGGTTGCGCGGCTCTGACCGCGGTAATTTCGGCGGAGTATGTCGGACATGCTAGTCCGGCGGAAGAAGATTTACAGAAAACGTGAGTTTCTTCCCGGTGTCGCTGTTAAAGTGTCCGGGATATCCTGGATAACTAACAAGCGGGTGTCGGTCAAAAGAAACACACGGCACAGTGGATTTTTCAAAACAGCTTTTGCCAGCACACTACTAACAGAAGGGGTTGAAAAATCATGGCAGCAAATGAGAAGGTAAGGATCAAGATCAAGGGCTACGAGCACAGCGTAGTTGACGCAGCAGCCAAGAAGATCGTAGAGGCGGCTACACACAACGGTGCGAGAGTTGCAGGTCCGATCCCGCTTCCTACAAGCAAGGAAGTAGTTACTATCCTGAGAGCGGTTCACAAGTACAAGGATTCTCGTGAGCAGTTCGAGCTGAGAACTCATAAGCGTCTTATCGACGTTATCCGTCCCTCAGCAAAGGCGATCGAAGCTCTCCAGACACTGGAGCTTCCCGCAGGCGTAGAGATTTCAATGGATATCTGATCATAGAGAGCATTGGAGTTATGTTGGGCGGTAAAACGCTCAACCACTAACCACGCACCATTCCGGTGCATGGTCATGTCGGGAGTTATCCCGACCAATAACCAAAGGAGGATTAGCCGCAATGACAAAGGCAATCATCGGCAAGAAGATCGGCATGACACAGATCTTCGACGAGGCAGGCAAGGTCGTTCCCGTAACAGTTATCGAAGCGGGTCCCTGCGTAGTAGTTCAGAAGAAAACTACTGAGAACGACGGCTACGAGGCAGTTCAGCTCGGCTTCGGAGATGTTACTCCCAAGCACCTCAACAAGCCTGAACAGGGCCACTTCAAGAAGAACGACGTAGCGTTCAAGAAGACACTTAAGGAGTTCCGTCTGGACGACATCAGCGCGGTAAACGTTGGCGATGTTCTGAAGGCTGACGTTTTCGCTGAGGGCGACGTTATCGACGTTGCAGGCGTAAGCAAGGGCAAGGGCTTCACAGGTGCCATCAAGCGTCACAACCAGCACAGACTCAAGGAGACCCACGGTTCTGCTAGACAGGCAGGCTCCATGGGCGCATGCTCCAGCCCGTCCAGAATCTTCAAGGGCAAGGGCATGGCAGGTCACATGGGTGCTGAGAACGTTACTGTTCAGAACCTGGTAGTTGTAAAGGTTGACGTTGAGAACAACCTCATCGCTGTTAGAGGCGCGGTTCCCGGCCCTAAGGGCGGCGTTGTTACTATCGTCAACGCAGTTAAAGCATAAGGGAGGAGGACGATAATTATGCCTAA
>OGLM01002519.1_pt1 | contig 16524 bp, 19 predicted proteins | sample 1572531 | NCBI WGS metagenome assembly OGLM01 (sample SAMEA2581909, study PRJEB24529) | metagenome | biome: Human gut stool | place: China | collected 2011 | reverse complement strand
TAGTAATCACTAAGGCAGAAGATGGTGCAAAGGGCTCAGGGCGTTCAATAGAAGGTGCTTAACGGTCTTCGCAGAGAGCTGATCTCTCGCTTGGAAGAGGATCGTTCTCAAAAGAGAGAAATTCTTCCGCAGGCAGGAGATGACACATCCGCCGTCTTCCCGGTTAAAGAACTGGACTATCACGGCAATGTCATGAACAAGAAGGCGCTTGAGTTTTACAAACTTCACGGAACTCAAGTCACCGAACCTGCCTTTGAGAAAGGACAGCATAAAGGCGAAACAGAAGTCATGCGCTGCCGCTACTGCATTCGTCACGCTTTGAACATCTGTCCGAAACAAGGCAAGCTGCGCGGCGAGAAAATCAAACCGACTCCGCTGAAGCTTCGAAACGGCAAAATTGAACTCACGGCTCACTTCCACTGCAAGCCGTGCGAAATGTCGTTGACTACGAAGGTCTAAAACCTGAAGTTCATTTGAGCACGGTTCTTGGCATCCGAGATGGCATCCAAGAGCCGCGAATACGCCGGAGAATCCTGAGGCGTCAGAAGCAGCAGCTCCTGCCAAAATTCGACTGCTTTGCTGTATTGACCACTTTGGTAAGCCACGATTCCGCCGAGCTCAAGCGCTCGAATGTTGGAGGGCTCCAGCTTTACGGCTTGCTCAAGATCAGATACTGCCTGAGAGCGGAGCATGGGATCCGACGTTTCTAGGGCAAAGACAGCGCGCTGAACGCGATAATCCGCCGTTTTGGCAACTCCGTTCGGAGATACGTGAAAGGCCTCATTCATCGCATTTACGGCCTCTTTATATTGCCCCTCCCTCCCGAATTCATCAGCCAGCGCAAGCCACGCACGAACCGCTCTAGGGCTTTCTTTAAGGAAAGTCTTGAGTTGTCCGATCCGGTCGGCCGGCTGTGCAGCTGCCTGCGCTTCCGGTGTTCCTTTATAAGTTACAAGGGAAGGATTAGCCCAGGAAAAATAAAGGAAAACAGCGGTTAAGGGAACGAGGAGACAAAGAAAAATAGAAACCGGCTTTACCCAGCTCGGATTGCGGTATGCAACGTTGGGAGTTGCGGTTTCCTCGACTGCCCTAGCCTCAAGCTCGGAAAGTTCTGCGTCGTAGACAGCTTTGGAGATTCTGTGTTCGGCCAATTCTTGATTCAGGGTTTGGAATTGATCCTGATAAACCAGGCGATTGAGCCCTGTGTTTTCGACTTCCGTTTTAGAAGAAGAACGGAGGCCGATATAAAGACAAACTTCTAAAAGCAGAAGCAGTGCTGCGGCGCAGATCCAAAAGATAAGGTCGGAGGACATTCACAACTCCTGCTTTTAGGTTTATCCGTCAAACCGGCGGTTAACCGGTTTGACGAAAGATTAAATCAAATTACTTCTGGGCGGTCTGCTGAGCCTGGGGCTGAGCTTGTGCAGCAACTTTAGCAGCAACTGCGTCGCGGAGAAGTTTTGTTGCTTTCTGAGAGGCGGCCACGGATTTTGCCAGGGACTCTTTAGCCTGAGGCATATTGTGGAACCAAGAACCGTTGGAAGCGGTCCACCATTCCCAGTTGGTATGAGCAACAGAGTGGAGATCCTGAGCCTGTTTGATAACGGCAGGATCAACACCGGCGTCGTTAGCCTGTCTGAAGGCGATGAACATCTGGCCCATGGAGGCTTCGGCTTCACGAAGTTTGCCGTTGTAGTGAGCATTCATAGAATCAAGAACCTTGTTCATGTGAGCTTCGGTCTTGTCCTTATGACACTGCAGACAGGTTTCCTGGATATATGCACGCGGTGTGGTTGCCCAGTGAGAGGTGTAAACGTCGCCGTTTGCATCTTTAACCTTCGGCATGTGGCAGGCTGCGCAGCCGACGCCCATTTGGTCATGCTTGGAGTTCCAATAGACTTCGGTGTCCGGGTGCTGCATCTTGGTTAGAAGAGCGCCGGTCTGATTGTGCTTGAAGTCCTTGAAAGAAGCATGTTTGTAGAAGTCTTCAATGCGGGTGACATCAACCAGCGGGAAGAGGTTCGTGCGCGGGTCGTCCATCTTGATGGGCTTGCCGGTAGCAGGATCGGTACCCGGGTTGCAGTTGTATTCAACGTGGCACTGTGCGCACATGAGTTTGCTGTCGGGTTTGCCGAGGATGGCGATCTTGCGGGTGAAGCCGCGAAGACCCATATCCTTAACTTCAATCGGAGTCTTGTTGGCGGATTCCGAATAAAGTGTCGGGTAGTCGGTACGAGTCATGGCCTGGATCAATGCGTCGCGAACGATACGGGGCTGAGCACTGTGCGGGTCATGGCACATGTTACAGTTCAAAGCATGGTTGATGTTGTGAACCAGATCGACCGGGTTGGAAGCACGGCTCCACTTGGCCTTAGTGTTCGGGTCGCCCAAGTAGGCCCAATCCATCATGACGTCTGTAGATTTGCAGGTCCAGCAAACAGGGTTGGCTGCGGCTGCAGTACCGGGTTTATGAGGCTTCTGAGCGTTGCCGGGGATCGTGTCATCGATCTTTTCCCAGACGCCGAAGAAACCGCCGTTGTCACCGCTGAAGAGCCAGCCTTCTTTCGGTTGGAAGCGGCCGCCGAAGGAGCGGTCGGCAATAAACTGGTCGACTGCTGCATAAGCGTGCGATCTCGGCAGGTTGTGTTCTTTCACAAAGCCGTGAGCTCCGAGTGCTTCATCAAAGAAGGGATTCGGAGAGATGTTGTTCAAATTCTTCTTGGAATCGCGAGCGATACGATGATCGTTAACCTTGTACATCGTTTCGAATTGATTCGGGTGGCAGCTGCTGCACTGCTGTGGACTCATGGAAACCGTCGGATGAGTCTTAGGATTCTTTAAATGGTCGGCAGTACCGTCATGGCAGGTTGCGCACGGAAGGTTCGCATGTTTGGAACCGGTGTGCAGTGTGCCGATGTTGGAGTGACAGGCGGTACAGTTCGCATCATTCTGAGCCGGAGCTGCATAAGAAACGCCAAAGTACCCGATCAATGCCAAAGCGAGGACAGAAGGAAAAAGGGGCATTTTTGTCATTTTTAAGTCCTTAAAAAGACCGAAACTTTTTCTTGGTGTATGTGAACCGAAATATTTGTTCACAATGTAAGTTTGAAGTCTTATGAGTCTTAATTCAACCTTAAAAACGGTGTACCTCCTAATTTCTCTCTTATCTACCTCTTCAGAGATAAGAACAATGCCGTAGCCATTTCGCGTTTTATTCCCAAAACACGGGAAGGGTCGACCATACGAAAATTTAGTCAATAAAATAACGAGAAAATTTGATTTCTTAACAAGAAGGTAGCTTCATGAAAAAAATTAAACTTTTGACTGCTCTGGCCCTGGCATCCGCAGCTTTTGCTGTTTCTGCCCAGAACATTGCCACCGTGAACGGCAAACCGATTCCTAAGTCTCTCCAAGACGAATGGGTCGCCCAGCTCGTAGCAAACGGCGGTAAAGACACTCCGGAAGCACGCCGTCAAATTACCGAAAATTTAGTGGCCAACGCTTTGGTTGAACAGGAAGCCGCAAAACGCAAGATTTCTGACGATCCCAAAGTTAAGTTCGCTTTAGATTACGCCAAATTCCGCATTCTTCAGGAAGCGCTTCTGAGAGATGAGATGGCTAAGCACCCGGTCAGCGAAAAAGAAATCAAGGCTCGCTACGAAGAAGAAAAAGCAGCCCTTGGCAATAAAGAATATGAAGTCAGCCACATTCTGGTCAAAGATCAGAAGACCGCTGAGAATATTGAAAAGAAACTGGCTGCCGGCGGCAACTTCGCTGCTTTGGCCAAAGAATTTTCTGTTGACACCGGCGCCAAAGAAAACGGCGGAGACTTAGGCTGGAACCGTCCTGCGGTATTTGTTAAACCGTTTGCCGACGCCGTCAAGAACATGAAGAAAGGCGAAATTTCCAAGGCACCGGTTAAAACCGAATTCGGCTGGCATATCATCAAGGTCAACGATGTTAAGGAAGTCCCCTTCCCAACTTACGACTCTGTTAAGGATCAGATCTGCGAAGGTCTGGAGCTGAAAAAACAGCAGAACTTCCTCAATGAACTGATGAAGACCAATAAGATCGAATACGGCAAATAATCCATTCGGAACCCAGCAAAAAACCGGCGCGAAGCCGGTTTTTTGCGTTTAAGCGGAGAAGGAAATCTTCTCCGTTCGTTTTGTTAGCGAGCAACCACATTCGTTAACTTGAGCGTTACATCGTCAGCGCCGACCTTAACAGGAGCGGAAGTCTGACCCTCCAGATCTCCGTTCGCAGGCATCATCTGTTGAGCATAGCCTAAACGAGCGGTGAGCATGACACCGTCATGATCGTCTAACGTGCCGCCGCCCATATCCATCGGCGGAAGCATGGTGTTGTCGAGCTTGAAGTGAACCGGGAAGCTCAGCACTTTGATCTTCAACTGAGCAATCGGTGCTCGGCTGCCGCTTGCCGGACGAGCGGTCACGTAAAGCGTGTCAAATTTGGCCGCCTGCTCTTCCAGTTTTGGATCCAGTTCCACCACGCCGGAAATGAAATGCGTCGCCTTCATCGCCTGTGCGGGAACCGGTGTCTGTCCCATCGGAGCAGAACCGTTCTTCATCATTTGGCTCATCATCGGGACAGCTCTATCATCCTTATTGACAGGGTTGCCAAAATCTAGCGTATCCTGAACCGGTCCGACAATATTGCCGAGTTTACGGGCTTCCTGAATACTGCCGATCACGGCTGCACGCATATCGTCGTTCGCAGAAAGCGTGCCGAGAAGACGTTCCCAATACATCACTGCGTGACGATAGTCGCCGCGGTTGAAGTAATCGGTACCGCCCATCATCAGAGCTTTCCAGTTGGTCGGATCAATCTTGAGGGCTTTCTGTACGAGTTCCCAAGGTTTGCCGCTGAGATCCTGACCCTGAACCATCGCAATCGCGTCAGCCAAGTCAACCATGATGGCAGGATTGCCCGGAGCCAGCTGATCGGCCTTAGTAAAGGCAGCTTCGGCTTCCTTGTAATTCTTCATGGTCAGCATGGTGCGTCCGAGCATCATCCAGCCCTGAATGTCACCCGGAGTTTCTCTGAGATGATCACGCAGCTTCTTCAGTGCGGAATCCATGTCGTGCATTTCGCCAGCCTGGCGGACAACCGTACCGGTGTTGTAATCCACCACGCCTTCATTGATACCGCCGTCTAAGCGGAAGTCACCGAGATGCTGTGTAGCAGCCCACATAGCCACGGCAAAGAAAGGAACAACCAGAACCAAGACAAAAACCGTGTAAACGCCGGCTTTTTGATTGGTCGGTTCGACCTGCTTTTCAGGAATGGATTCTTCAATCACGCGGCGCTCGAGCTCGAGACGGCTTTCGTCATATTCATTCTGAGAAATTGCGCCACGGGCCAATTCGTCTTCCAGTTCTTTGAACTGGTCGCGATAGATCGCAATATTAGCCTGAGGAAGCTCTTCGGCGCCCGTGTCCTTTTTACGGAATGTCAGCAGCGGAATACAAATGATCAAAAGCAGGACGATGATCATCGCTCCGGCTGAAAGTAAAAATGTCATCATTTGGCATCTCTCCTTTTCGCCGGTTCAGTTCCGCGAAGGAGCTCTTCGGCACGTCGTTTTTGTTCTTCCGTCAGTTCGACGGGTTTAAGTTTCTTGCGTTTTGCCATCGTGTAGAACAGTCCGCCTAAGGCGAGAACCAGAAAAAGAATCGGTCCGAGCCAAAGCAGAAGCGTATTCATCTTGAAAGGCGGATTGTAGAGAACGAAGTCTCCGTAACGGTCAACCATGAAGTCGATAATCTGCTGATTCGTCTTGCCTTCTGCGATCTGTTTGACGACCTGCTTTTTAAGGTCCATCGCAAGCTCGGCATTACTGTCGGCGATTGACTGGTTCTGGCAGACCAGGCAGCGCAGCTGGGCAGAAATTTCTGCCACGCGTTTGTTTGCCACAGGGTCAAGAATCGTCGGCTTGACGTCAGGCTGTGCCGGACTCTGCTGTGCAGGCTGAGCATGAGCTCCGGTCAGTGCAAAAGCTGTAAAAAACAGTGCGAGTAAAAATTTCTTCATCATTCTGCTTTCAGTTGATTGATGAGAGGATGAATCTTCTTATCCCAGGCTTCCGGAGTGATCGGGCCGATCTGCTTGTAGCGAATCACGCCTTTCTTATCAATCACAAAGGTCTCGGGAACACCGTAGACACCGAAGTTGATGCCCACTTCACCGGTCGGATCTTTAATGGAGAAGTCATAAGGGTCGCCGCCCTGGCGCAGGAAGCGCATCGCGTCGGCATCCTTATCTTTGTAATCTAAGCCGATGATCGGGACGATCTTCTGGCCGCCCTTGCCGACCTTAACCATGGTCGGATGTTCCTGGCGGCAGGAACCGCACCAGGAGGACCAAACATTCAGCAGCCAGACCTGGCCCAGCATGTCCTTTTTAGAGACAACTTTGTTCGGGTCATCGAGTCTCGGCAGAGAAAACTCCGGTGCAGGTTTTCCGATCAGCGGAGAAGGCACTTCTCGCGGGTCGCGGTTCAAACCCACCATGAGGAAGATCGCCAGTGCCAGGAAGATGACCAGCGGAAGAACATATTTCATTTTCATGATTCAAATCCCCTACTCTGCCTGGGCGCTGCGGACGCGGCGGCGAGTTCTGTAGCGTTTATCCAACATGGCGATAAAGGCACCGAAAGACATGATGAGCGTGCCCCACCAAATCCATGTCACGAAAGGCTTGTCGTAGGCGCGAACCACCCATGCGCCGTCGACGGTCTGGTCACCCATGGATACGTAGACGTCGCCGGTAATCGAAGAGCTGATCGCTGCTTCGGTCATGGGCATCTGACTGGAGAAGTACTTGCGTTTCTGAGGTGTCAGGGTCGCAACTTCTTTGCCGTTTTCCGTGACCTTAAACACACCTTCGTCAGCGATGTAGTTCGGGCCGCGGATACCGCGCTTGACGTCTTCAAACTTGAAGTCGTAAGAACCGACGTTGACCTCGTGGCCCGGCGTCATCGTGACGTCGCGCTCCAGAGAGTACGTCATGACCATGCCGATACCGACGATGGAAACGGCAACACCCAAGTGCGCAATCATCATGCCCCACCAAGAGCGGGAGAGTTTGAAGATCTTGCCGAAGAAATTGCCCTTGAAGTTGCGGATGTTTTCACGCAAAGATTCAATGAAGGTGAATAAGACCCACCAAGAGAGCGTCAGACCGACAAAGAGCCAGGTACTCCAGCCTTTGATCAAGGGGGTGGTAGCGCCGAGAATCACTGCGGCGATAAAGCACCAGGCCGTACGTTTGACGATGTCGGAAATCTTGGCGTCTTTCCAGCGTACCAGTGGCCCGATACCCATGAGAAGAATCACAGGCACCATGATCGGTCCGAAAACGGAATCAAAGTAAGGAGGTCCGACGGAAATCTTGCCAGCATTCAGCGCGTCAATAAACAGCGGATAGAGCGTACCCAAGAGGACGGCCAGCATGGCGACAACGAGAAGCACGTTGTTCACAAGCAGCATCGCTTCTCGAGAGAACAGTTCGAAGGCGCCGCCGGTACCGACTTTAGGTGCTCTCCAGGCAAATAGAAGCAGAGAGCCGCCGATCACCAGAACGAGGAGTCCGAGAATGAAGAGGCCGCGCTGCGGGTCGGTCGCGAAAGCGTGCACACTGGTGAGCACGCCGGAACGGACGAGGAAAGTGCCAAGCAGCGACAGAGAGAAAGTGATCAGAGCCAGAAGAACGGTCCAAATCTTGAAGCAGCCGCGTTTTTCGGTCACGGCCAAAGAGTGAAGCAGTGCGGTTGCTGTGAGCCACGGCATGAAGGAAGCGTTTTCAACCGGATCCCAGAACCACCAGCCGCCCCAGCCTAATTCGTAGTAAGACCAGTAGGAACCTAAGGAAATACCGAGGGTCAGGAAAATCCAAGCTGCGCTTGTCCAAGGACGGGTCCAGCGAGCCCAAGCTGCGTCCAGGCGGCCGCCGATCAAAGCAGCAACGGCAAACGCAAAAGGAACGACCATACCGACGTAACCCATATAAAGCAGAGGCGGATGGAAAACCATACCCGGGTCCTGCAGCAGCGGGTTCAGGTCTCGGCCTTCGTGAGCAGCCGGGAACAGACGAATGAACGGGTCACTGGTAAGGAGCATGAAAAGCGTCAGGCCGACGGAAATCAGACCCATAACACCGATGACGCGGGCCATCACGTCCTGCGGGAGGCGGCGAGAACAGACGGCAACCGCTAAGCCCCAAAGAGCCAGCAGCAGTGTCCAGAAAAGAATGGAGCCTTCATGAGAGCCCCAAGTGGCCGACAAACGGTAGAACCACGGCAGCATGCTGTTGGAGTTGTTTGCCACGTTCATGACGGAGAAGTCACTTGTGTAGAAACACCAAGCCAAACAGCAGAATGCGAACGTGCAGAAAACAGCGTTGGCAAACACGGCCGGACGAGCCACGTTAACCCAGCTGCGCACGCCTAATGCGGTACCCGCCAAGGGAAGAAAACCTTGGATCAGGGCCGCAATCAGGGCCAAGATCAAGGAAAAATGACCTAACTCTGCAATCATTTCAACTCCTACTCTTTCATGGCGCGAGCTTTCTTATGCGCGTCCTGCACGGCTTTTTCAGCCTCGGGCGGCATATAGTTCTCGTCATGTTTTGCTAAGACTTGGTCAGCCACAAAAACACCGTTTTGCAGTTTTCCCTGAGCGACCACGCCCTTGCCTTCTTTAAACAAATCGGGCAGGCTGCCCTTGTATGTCACGGGAACGGTATGAGCCGTATCCGTCACCTCGAAGCGAACCGTCACGCCGTCTTTCTGACGCTGAACGGAACCTTCCTGTACAAATCCGCCGATGCGGAATGCTCTGCCTTCCGGCGCTTCATGAGCTGCTACCTGGGAAGGGGAGAAGAAAAACACGAGGTTCTCTTCAAATGCATTGAAAACCAGGGCCGCAGCGGCACCGCAAATTATTAAGCCTCCGGCTATGAGCCCGAGACGTTTTTTCTGTGTGCTGTTCATAAATCCTCCTCAGCTTGGTGCGCGCGTGCTTCCATCAGCAGCTCTTTTGCCGCTTTCTGTCTTCTGCGCACCAGCCCGAACACTTCGCAAATAAAACAAAAGAAAACCATTCCGTAGGCGCCCCACACGTACTGTGCGTAACCGCCCATCGCAAAGAAATCTGAAATTCCGGACCACTGACCCATTACAGTTCTCCTTTAAGCGCAAGTTGCTGTGCCCATTCCTGATTGCGTTCGCGCTCCAAAATCACAGAACGCAGACGGACGAAGGTCACTGCAAAGGTGTAAAGCCAAAAACCGATGACCATCAGAGCCAGAGCCCAAAGCATCACCGGATGAATAGACGAACCCGAAGCTGTAATGGAAGCCCCCTGATGAAGCGTGTTCCACCACTGAACCGAGAAGTAAACGATGGGTACGTTGATCACGCCGACAATGCCGATCACCGCGCAGGCCTTATCAGCGCGGCGCCAATCGGGAATGGCGTTCTGCAGCGCGATATAACCTAAATAGAAGAAGAACAGAATCAAGGCACTAGTAAGACGCGCGTCCCAAACCCAGTAGGCGCCCCATGTCGGGCGCCCCCAGAGAGAACCGGTCCAAAGTGCAAGGAAAGCCATCAGACAGCCGGTCGGTGCTAAAGAGGCAGCAACCATCGGCCAAAGGCGGTTTTCTGTAATCAGGCCCAAAGAGCAGAAGATCGCCATCACCACATAAAGCAGCATGGCCATCCAGGCGCAAGCGACGTGGATATAAAGAATGCGGTAGGAGTTGCCCTGTGTTGCGTCGACCGGTGCCAGAAAAAAGCCGACATACATCGCCGCAAGAATGACGATAATGGCCAAAATAAAGCACGGCCGCAGCGCCTTTCCGGCAAAACTGTACATCCCCTCAGGAGTAAGGATTGACTTGTTAGTTTTCATAATGCGTCCAAAAAAGCAAATTAATCCGATGCAAATCTCAGCGCTGCTGAGGTTGCGACAGGCATCACGACTAAAGAGAAGAGCGTGAGCGCGCCGACAATAAAGAAATAAGCGGCTGAGTTAATCCCGACTGCCACTGCTTCTGCAGCTCCAGCGCCGAAAATCAAAACAGGAATATACAAGGGAAGAACGAGAAGCGACGTCAATACGCTTCCGCCTCTGAGTCCGAGTGTGAGCGCAGCTCCGACACTGCCCACTAAACTCAGCACCGGCGTACCGATGAAGAGCGAACTCATCATGACCAGCGCAACATCGGCTTGTAGGTCGAACATGAGCGCAAACAAGCCGGAGATTAATGTCAGAGGAATACCTGTGGTGAGCCAATGCGCAAAGACTTTTGCGATGACGATAACCGTTAAAGGCTCACCGGAAAGAAGCATCTGCTCCAATGTTCCGTCTGCATAGTCATTGGCAAAAAGACGCGGGAGTGAAAGCAAAGCGGCTAAGAGCGCTGCAACCCAGACGACGCCGGGTGCAATCATTCTTAAGAGCTGCTGGTCGGGTCCGATTCCGAGCGGAACCAGGGTCACAACCACAATAAAGAAGAAGACCGTGTTTAAAACATCGGATTTTTGACGGAGGGCTAATTTGAGATCCCGCCGAACAACGGCTAAGAATAATCGAAACATGATTAAGCCACCTCTCCTGCCAAATCGTGTTTTTTAACCATCCTGCCGTTCAACCAGCGGCCGCCCGTCAGTTCGATGCGCTGAACATTATTGGCTGCAATCGGGACTTCCTGATGCGTCGTAAAAGCCACAATTCCGCCTTCATTAACATGCTCGGCAATTAGATTGGCTAAATTTGCCACGGCTTTAACGTCCAAAGCTGTGAAAGGTTCGTCTAAGACCCAGAATCCTGCGTGGCGGCTAAGGTAAAGACGGGCAAGTGCAACGCGTCTTCTCTGACCTTGAGAAAGGTGACGCGTGTAGTGATCTTCAAAGCCTTCAAGACCCACCATTGCGAGTGCGTGATCGGCCTGTTCTTTAGTGACCGGATGCTCCCCGATCTCACAATTAATAAGAAGGTTTTCTCGGGCAGTGAGCTCGTCTTTGACACCGTTTAAGTGCCCGATGTAAACGAGATCTTTCCAGAACTCTTCTTTGAGCTTTTTAATGGGTTCGTTTTTCCAAAGGATTTGACCTTCCTGGGGCTGCATTAAGCCGACAAGAAGACGCAGGAGACTGGTCTTGCCTGTGCCGTTGGGTCCTGCAATACGGACCAGGGTGCCGGCAGCGCACTGGAAATTCAGCTTGGAAAACAGCAGCCGCTCTCCGCGTATACATCGAACCGACTGAAGCTCAAGCTTGGCTTTCTCTTCTGACATAAATTTTTATAAATGGGATCCGGATGCGAAAAATTTTAAGAATCGACGATTAAACAAACCTTATAACGAGTTGTAAAAATGCAAACCGTGAATTACCGCAGGCTTACGACTGCGGAATTCTGGGGCGTTTTGTTAAATTCGGATCAAAAGACAAAAATGAAAAATCGGATTCAGATTTGAAGTGTCAAGAGGCTGATTTGTTGTCAGTGTAACGGTAGATGTAACATTTTTATTTGAATTTTTAAGACAACTTACTGTTTTTACATATAAATTTAATTGACTTAATTACTTACCATTTATAGGGAAAATGCTTAGAATATCCTTAAGTTCCCTGGGAAATCCTTCCCGGGAGTGTGAGTTTTAACAACCCCTGCAACTACTGAGAAGATGCTTCTATGACAGAAACTAACTATCAATTGATGCGGCGGCAAGGTGTCTCAAGACGCAGTTTCCTTAAATTCTGCTCTTTGACAGCCGCTTCCCTCGGACTCGGTGCAAACGGCGCAGCGGACATCGCCCACGCGATGGAAACTAAACCACGTACTCCGGTTATCTGGCTCCACGGCCTGGAATGCACCTGCTGTACTGAATCTTTCATTCGTTCCTACCATCCGCTGACCAAAGACGTCATCCTTTCGATGATTTCTCTGGCCTACGACGACACACTGATGGTCGCTGCCGGTGAACAAGATCACCAGGCCCTCGAAGACGTCATGAAGAAATTCAACGGCAACTACATCCTGGCTGTTGAAGGATCTCCCTGCCTCGGCGCTGACGGCATGTTCTGTCTGCCCGGCGGCAAACCCTTCCTTGAAAAACTGATGCACGTTGCTAAAGGCGCAAAGGCCGTTATCGCCTGGGGCTCCTGCTCTTCCTGGGGCTGCATCAACACAGCCAAACCGAACCCGACAAAATCTGTTCCTATTACAGATGTCATCAAAGATAAGCCGATTATCCGCGTACCGGGCTGCCCCCCGATTCCGGAAGTTATGACAGGCGTCATCACTTACATGCTGACATATGACCGTCTGCCTCCGGTTGACGCTCAGCTTCGTCCGAAGATGTTCTACGGCCAGCGCAACCACGATAAGTGCTATCGCCGCGCTCACTTCGACGCAGGTCAGTTCGTTGAAAAATTCGACGACATCGGCGCCAAACTCGGCTACTGCCTCTACAAGGTCGGCTGCAAGGGACCTGTCACTTACAACTCCTGCTCTTCTATCCGTTGGAACGACATGCTGTCTTGGCCGGTTGAATCCGGACATCCGTGCTTGGCCTGCTCCGAAGACAACTTCTGGGATAAGGGCAGCTTCTACGCTCACGAACCGACCATCCTGCCTCCGAGCTGGGGTCTTGGCATCCAGGCTACTGCTGACCGCGTAGGCTTGGCTGCTCTTGGCGTTATGGGTGCCGCTGTGGCTGTTCACGCCGCTGCAAGCGCCGTCGCTCGCGCCAAGTCAAAAGAAGTCAACAAGGACATGGGAGTAAATGAATAATGGCAAATAAGAAAGTTGTTGTTGACCCTGTAACCCGAATCGAGGGTCACTTACGTATGCAGGCCGTCCTCGATGAAAACAATGTCATCGTCGACGCAATGTCAACCGGCACAATGTGGCGCGGTCTTGAAGTCATTCTGAAGGGACGCGACCCCCGTGATGCATGGGCCTTTGTGGAACGCGTCTGCGGCGTCTGCACCGGTATTCATGCTCTGTCTGCCGTTCGCGCGGTTGAAGACGCTCTCGGAATCCAGATTCCGAAGAACGCCAACATCATCCGCAACCTGATGAACGCTACGCTGTACAGCCAGGACCACCTGACTCACTTCTATCAGCTCCACGGCTGCGACTGGATTGACGTCGTCTCCGCTTTGAGCGCCGACCCGAAGAAGACCAGCGAAATCCAGCAGTCCATTTCCACGCATGCTCTCTCCTCTCCTGCTTACTTCAAAGAAGTTCAGGACCGCTTGAAAGCATTCGTCGCCAGCGGCCAGCTCGGTATTTTTGCTAACGCTTACTGGGGCAACCCCGGCTACAAACTTCCTCCGGAAATCAACCTTCTGGGCGTTACTCACTATCTCGAAAGCTTGGACTTCCAGCGCGAAATCGTTAAGGTCCACGCTATCGTCGGCGGCAAGAACCCCCACCCGAACTATCTGGTTGGCGGCGTTCCCTGCCCGATTAACATGAGCGACACAGGTGCCCAGGGCATCATGATCAACCAGGTTTGGATGAACTTCCTGCGCGATGTGGCTAAGTCCACCATCCGCTTCATCGATGAAGTCTACTATCCTGACCTGATGGCTATGCAGGCTTACTACAAAGACTGGTACAAGATCGGCGGAGGCCTCGCCAACAAGAATCTGCTCTGCTACGGCGACTTCCCGGCTTATGCCAACGATATGTCCGAAAAGAGCCTCGTTATGCCGAACGGCGCCGTTATCGACGGCAAGTTCGACCAGATTCTTCCGGTTGACCTTAAGGATCCCAACCAGATCAAAGAATTCGTTGATCACTCTTGGTACTCTTATCCGAAACCCGACGAAGGTCTGCATCCTTGGGAAGGTATCACCGACCCGAACTTCGACCTCGGCAAAGCCGGCGTCGATTACGAAGGCACCAAGACCGACATCAAGTGGCTCACCACAAACGCCCGCTACTCTTGGATCAAAGCTCCGAGATGGAACGGACACGCTATGGAAACCGGTCCCCTTGCACGTATGGTTGTCGCCTACGCCAAGAAGATGCCGCGCCAGAAAGAACTCGTCGACCGCGCTCTTGCTCAGGCCGGCGTACCTGTCGAAGCTCTCTTCTCCACGCTCGGCCGTACCCTCTGCCGCGGTTTGGAAGCCAAGATGTGCGCTCAACTCATGCTCGAATACGTTGATGAACTCGAAGCCAACATCAAGGCCGGTGACGAAGTCGCTGCCAACATGGATAAATGGGAACCGAGTACTTGGCCGAAAGAATGCAAAGGCGTCGGTCAGTGCGAAGCTCCGCGCGGTGCCCTCGGACACTGGTGCGTTATTAAAGACGGCGTGATCGAAAACTGGCAGGCTGTTGTTCCGTCTACGTGGAATGCTTCTCCGCGTGACACCAAGGGCCAGCTCGGTGCATACGAAGCCGCTCTGCTCGGCACACCTGTTGCCGTAGCTGATCAGCCTCTCGAAATCTTGCGTACGATCCATAGCTTTGACCCGTGCTTGGCCTGCGCAACTCACGTCATGTCGACCAGCGGTGAGGAACTCTGCAAAGTTCAAGTCCGCTAATTAGGAGGTTTTATGAAAATCTCGAAATGGGCATACAGCATTGAGGAAGGCCCGATTGAACCCGTGTACGTGTACGAAGCACCTGTACGCTTCTGGCACTGGGCTCAGTGCGCCGCATTCTTCATGCTGGTCATTACGGGTTTCCTGATTGGCTGGCCGCCGATTGCTAACTACGCCACCACTTGGGATACCTACTTCTTCGGGAATATCATCCTGCTGCACTTGGTTTGCGGCATGCTGTTCGCCGTTTTGATGATCTATCGTATTTATTGGGCATTCGTCGGCAACAAGTATTCCCGTATGATCTTCATCCTTCCTTTCTGGAATATGGAATGGATTAAAGGTATTTTCGGCACCGCCCTCTATTACCTTTTCCTGAACAAACACCCGAAGGAATATGTGGGTCATAACCCTCTGGCTCAGACGGCCATGTGTCTCATGTACGTCCTCGGCTCCATCCTGATCATCCTGACCGGTTTAGGCCTCTACGCCGAACAGTGGGGATGGGATACAGGCTGGATGTCCTGGTTCGGCTGGGTTACAGCATGGCTCGGCGGGTGCGTACCTTCCATCATCTTCTGATGTACTACCTGCTCATCTTCCTCTGCGCTCACCTTTACATGAGCTTCCGTGAAGACATCATGGGCGGCGGCACACAGGTTTCTACGATGATCAACGGTATCCGCTTCTTCAAGGAACCGATCCGTCAGCCGGGTAACGAAGACATTCCGCCTTCTGACATCCCGAATGCTTCTTCTGCCAACAAAGCCTAGGCTTTCTCATGGCAAGATCTTCGGATCAAACTAACGGCCAAAACAGCGGAGGAATTCCTCCGCTGCGAGGCCGTATTTCACGTTCTTCCAGAAGTGCACCTCATCCGGGCGCATTTCTGGAATCGCGTTTTTTAGAGCCTCTCGGAATTTCACAAGCCGAACTTGCACAGGCTATCGGCGTCTCCCGGCGCCGCATCAACGAGCTCATCGTCGGAAAACGCTCGATTTCAACCGACACGGCGATTCGCTTATCCCGATACTTCCATACCGATCCAGAATTCTGGCTCTCTCTGCAAATGCGCTGGGACATTCATCAGGCGCTTGAGAATGAGAATGCAGAAGAGAAAATCAGCTAGATTTATTGGAGGAAAAGCGAAGAAACCCATCAAAAAAACCATTTTGGGCGGACAATTAATCCGTTTTCTCCGTAGTTTTACTTAAATTTTGTAACTATACTAGTGGCATATTAAGAACCTGTAACCATAACGGTGGCAATTCTAGATATGCAAAACCTCAAAGATATTCCGTGTCTGATCCTGGGGATCGGAAACATCCTCTGGGCAGACGAAGGCTTCGGAGTCAGAGTCGTTGAAGCTTTCAACGACAAGTACGCCTTTACCGATCCGAATAACGTTATTGCAGACGGCGGCACACTCGGTATGTATCTCTACGACAGAATCTGCCGAGCAGAAAAACTCCTGATTTTTGACTGCTGCGACTTCAAAGGCAAACCCGGCGAACTCCGTGTCCTTCGCAACGACGATGTCAAACTTTGGACTGCTACCAAGATTTCTCCGCATCAGACCGGCATGAATGACCTCCTGGTCGCAGCGGCGGTTCGAGGCGCTATACCGAACGATATTGCTGTCGTCGGCTTCCAGCCGGTTCTCCTGGACGACTACGGCGGCTCCTTATCTGCAGAAGCAAAAGGAAAAGTCGATGAGGCAGTTCGCGACGGCTATGAGATCGTCCGCGGATGGAACGTCGGACTTCGTGTTCGTTCCGAAGACGAAATCGCTCCGGCGCTGATGGATGCGCCCTGCTTAAATATTGATCAATACGAAAGCGGACGTCCCTCGGCAGAAGAAGCCTGCAGAGACGGCGATATCCGTTTTGCGCGCTTTGTCGCAAAGGCAGACAAATAATGTGTATCGGAATTCCAAT
>OGLM01002509.1_pt1 | contig 16555 bp, 17 predicted proteins | sample 1572531 | NCBI WGS metagenome assembly OGLM01 (sample SAMEA2581909, study PRJEB24529) | metagenome | biome: Human gut stool | place: China | collected 2011 | reverse complement strand
AGCAGTGCATAAAAATTCTTATAAAAGCAGACTCTATGAATTAATCAGTGCTTCCATAGTACTTCCATTGTATGGGACTGTGGGGAGGGAGTCAATATGTTTGACAGAAGTTTCCTGTTGGCAAGAGACACAGCGGTGTCATGTCGAGGAGGGAACCATATGCGAAAAGTTTCCTGTCAGTAAGAAACATAGCGGTGTCATGCCGAGTAGGAAACTACTTGCAAACAGTTTCATGTCGGTAAGAAACAGCATTGGAGTCACGTTCAATAGGAAACCATACACGAACAGTTTCCTGTCGGCATGAAACACAGCGGTGTCATGCTGAGTAGGAAACTACTTGCAAACAGTTTCCTGTCGGTAAGAGACACAGTGGGGCCACGCTCAGTAGGAAACTATACGCGAATAGTTTCCTGTCGATAAGAAACAGCAGTGGAGTTACGCTCAATAGGAAACCATACGCGAACAGTTTCCTGTTGGCAAGAACCACCGTGGTGTCATGTCGAGTAGGAAACTATATGCGAAAAGTTTCCTGTCGGTAAGAAACAGCATTGGAGTCACGCTCAATAGGAAACTGTACGCGAACAGTTTCCTGTCGGTATGAAACACAGCAGCGTCATGTCGAGTAGGAAACTATTTGCGAAAAGTTTCCTGTCGGCAAGAACCACCGTGGTGTCATGTCGAGCAGAAAACTACTTGCAAACAGTTTCCTGCCGGCAAGAGACACAGCGGCGTCATGTCGAGTAGGAAACCATACGCGAAAAGTTTCCTGTCGGTAAGAAACAGCATTGGAGTCACGTTCAATAGGAAACTATATGCGAAAAGTTTCCTGTCGGTAAGAAACAGCAGTGGAGCCATGCCGAGTAGGAAACCATATGCGAAAAGTTTCCTGTGGGTAAGAAACACAGCGGTGTCATGCCGAGTAGGAAACCATACGCAAAAAGTTTCCTGTCGGCATGAAACATCATAGTCTCACGACGTACAGGAAACTTTTCTCTCACATTTTGGCCCGGAGTTTCTTTTCCCACCAGGAGAAGAAGAAGGTGAGGAGGATGGCCACGGTCCAGTAGGCGATGGCATCGGCAATGTAGGGCTCTGTGCGGCGGTTGTAGAGGGCGGAGAAAATGTCTGCTTCCGCAAACATGTCCACCACCTTCACCGTGAATACCAAAGCCAGGAGCTTGATGGTTTTCAGGTAGTAGGTGAAGAAGGTGGGGAGGGCCACGATGAAGGCCTGGGGGAAGACGATGCGGGTGAAGGCGGCAAAGGGGGTCATGCCCATGGATACGGCCGCTTCGTACTGGCCTTTGTCCACCGACATGAGGGCGCCCCGCACGTTTTCCGACTGGTAGGCCGTATTGTACAGGATGAAGGTGGTGAATACGGTCCAGTAGGGGCTCACGTCGAAGGGCTTCACCGTATGTCCCGTGAGGGAGGAAATCACCGGCGCCAGCAGGAAGGGCAGGGAGTTGTACACGATGAAAAGCTGCACGATGCTGGGCACGCCCCGGAAGAAGGAAACGAGGACGGTGAAAATGCCGTTCACGAAGCGTCCGGAGTTCTGCCGAATCACGGCGATGACGGAGCCGAAGAGGATGCCGAAGAAAAGACTGATGAAGGCCATGAAAAGAGTATTGGGGATGGCCTTGGCGATGAAGAGGAAGGCAGTAGGAAGTACGGCAAAATCAATCATCAGCAAGCCCTCCTTTCATGTTTGGCATTATATTTCTGAAAGAGGTGGAACACCGTTTCCACCAGAATCACCAGAGCCCAGTAAATGAGGGCCACGGCGCAGTAGGTTTCCAGTTTCCCCTGGCCGTAATTGGCATTGATGATGAGGCCTGCCCGGCCCATGAGGTCCACCACGCCGATGAAGAACATGACGGAGGTGTCCTTTAAAATATTGATGGCTTCGCTCACCAAACTGGGGAGTGCCACCGGCAGGGCCTGGGGCGCAATGATGTGCACCACCCGGTGGAAGGGGGAGAGGCCGAAGACCATGGCCGCCTCATGCTGTCCCCGGTCCACGGAGAGGTAGGCGGGGCGAATGATTTCAGAAATCACCGGGGTATAGTGGAAGGAAAGGGCGATGAGCACATAGGCCGTGAGGGGCCAGCCGTCGGGGCTGATGTGGAGGGAGCGCACAATCACCGGCAGCACGAAGTACACCAGGTACAGGTCCAGTATGAAGGGCATGGACCGGTTGTAGGACAGCCAGATTTCACAAATCTGGTGAAGGAGAGGCACTTTGGCAATGCGAATCACCGCCACCAGGGTGCCGAAGAAAAGGCAGAGCACAATGGAGGCGGCAATCACTTCCATGGTAAAGGGGAGCGCCGTGGAAAGCCTTGGAAAGAGGCCCAGGAAATAGGAGAAATTGAAGGTCAGCATATTAACCCTCTTCTCTTTTCAGCATGCGCTGGAGGAACTGGCGGGTCTTTTCTTCCTTCGGATGGACGAAGATGTCATCGGGACTTCCTTCTTCCACCACCCGGCCTTCGGACATGAACACTACCTTGGAGGACACTTCTTTGGCAAAATGCATTTCATGGGTCACGATAATCATGGTAATGCCAAGGGTGGCCACGGAGGCGATGGTATCCAGCACTTCCCCCACCAGCTCCGGATCCAGGGCGGACGTGGGTTCATCGAAGAGAATCACATCCGGCCTTGGCGCCAGGGCCCGGGCAATGCCCACCCGCTGCTGCATGCCGCCGGACAGTTCGGAGGGATACATTTTCGCATAATCCGCCATGTGCACCCGCTCCAGTTCCTTCATGGCGATTTCCAGGGCCTCCTTCTTCGGCTTTCCATAGCCGTAGATGAGACCTTCCGTTACGTTCTCCAGCACCGTCTTGTTGCGGAACAGGTTGAACTGCTGGAACACCATGGTGGATTTCCGGCGGAGATTCTGGATTTCCTTCTTGGAAATATGGGAGAAATCCACAGATACGTCGCTGATGGTGAGCTTTCCGGCGTCCGGCTTCTCCAGGTAATTCAGGCAGCGGAGAAAGGTGGTCTTACCGGTGCCGGAGGGCCCCAGAATGGACACCACGCTTCCCTTCTCCACGGACAGGTTGATATCTTTTAAAACCTCCGCATTTCCGAAGGATTTGCGGATATGTTCAGCTTTGAGCACAAGGGACATAAAGAGCCTTCTTTCTATGGTATAATCGCGTTTTGGCAATATAAAAACCCCGTCCCCATGGGACGGAGAATTCCGTGTTCCACCCAGATTTATCCCTTCGTCGCCGAAGGAACCTTGGCCAGTGCAGGAAATCAAAACTTTCCGCACTTGAGGCTGTAACGGGCTTCCCGGACAGCCCTACTTCCTTCAGGCCATCAGCTCAGAGAGGCACTTCCATGAAATTCCCGCACCCCCTTCCACCATCGGGGCTCGCTTTTCCGGTTCCATCCATGTACTTTCTCTCTTCATCGCAGAAATAACAGATTAATTAGTTTCAATATACCATATATAGGGGAAGAAATGCAAGGGGCTCTGCCCGCTGTCGGCTGTCCGCTTACCGCTTGGGGAGATGTCAGATGTCAGACGCGAAGGAGCCTTCCTGCCGGATTGGTCATTCTGAGCGGCAGCGAAGAATCTCGGTACATGAAGTAAGTGGGATAAAAGGTGATACATATCGGATAGCAGGAAGGCAGCATACCGCTGTCCGCTGCTCGCTTACTGCCGGCGCTGGGCTGAGGGCTGTGTTCGCTTCGTTCAGGGGGCAGGGGCGTGGGGCGGCTTCCGGTTCAGACCGTAAAGTCCCGGTGCTGCCGGTATATCTGCTGCAGCAGATGGACAAATTCCATCACCTCCGGGCGATGGTCATTCTTATGGGTGTAGAGGGCGCAGGGGATGGTTGTTTTTGTCTGGAGTGGGGTCCAGGCGAATTCCTCATTATGGTCATTAAGGAATCCGGGGGCCAGGCAGATGCCGCGGCCGGCGGCCACGTTGGTCAAGGTGGTTTCATGGTCCTGGCTGTTGAAGTAAGGAAGATGGTATGTATCGATGAGCTCCTGCTGCAGGCTGCGGAGGGCCGGCGGCGAACCGCCGCCCACCATGAGGGTTCGTCCCGTGAGGTCCTCCGGCAGCAGAGGCGATTTATGGGCCAGCCTGTCATCTTTCGTACTGATCAGGTAGATGCCGCTGTTAAATAGCGGATGGGCGGCTACATCGGGAATCTGCCTCATTTCCCAGGTCATGGCAAAGAGGATATCCTGTTCCTGCCGCAGGAAACCATCTTTGCCATGATACCAGTCAAAGGATGGACGAATGAGGATTTCCGGATGGACCTCTGCAAATGTCCGGATTGCCTTTGGAAGGAAGTAAATGGCGGACCGGATGGGTAGGACCATGCGGATACTGTCCTTGTATTTGGCGCTGAAATTCTGTCCCTGTTCGATGGCCGCCTTCAGTGTCTGCCGGATGGTCTGGAGGGTGGTGACGAACTGTGCTCCTGCCGGTGTCAGGGAGGCGCCGCGGGCGGAACGTGAAAAAATGGCAAAGCCGATTTCTTCTTCCGCCCCTTTAATCTGGTAGGTCAGGGTGGGCTGGGAAATAAAGAGATTTTCCGCGGCGCGATTGAAATTCTGGGTCTGGGCCAGCTCCAGAATGCAGTCGATCTGTTTCGTGTTCATGAGGGCAGACTCCTTCATACAATAGAAAAATTAAATCAATAATATAATACTTCAATTAGAAAAATAAAACAAGTCGATTTATAATCAAATCATCAAACAGCGCTGATGAAATGAAAAGATTGTGTTTCCTTGGACAGGAACGAAAGGAGCAGGGACAGAATGGAATATGTAAAATTTGGAAATACGGGCATGGATGTTTCCCGTATCTGCCTGGGCATGATGAGCTTTGGCAGACCGGGCAGGGAAAACGGCTTATTCCCCTGGGTAAAGGATTATGAGGAAGGCAAAGAAATCTTCAAGAAGGCCATTGACCTGGGCATCAATTACTTTGATACAGCCAATGTGTATCAGATGGGCAGCAGTGAGGAAATCACGGGCCGTTACATCCGGGACTTCGGCCTGAATCGCGATGAAATCGTGGTGGCCACGAAGGTGAATTTCGAAATGCGTCCGGGCCGACCCAACGGCGGCGGTCTCTCCCGTAAAAATATCATGACGGAAATCGATCACAGTTTGGAGAGACTGGGCCTTGATTATGTGGATGTGTACCAGATTCACCGTCTTGACCCGTATACGCCGATGGAAGAAATCATGGAGGCCCTCCATGATGTGGTCAAAAGCGGCAAGGCACGCTACATCGGTGCCTCCACCATCTTCGCCTGGCAGCTGGAGCGTATGCAGCAGATTGCTGAAAGCCATGGCTGGACGAAATTTGCCTCCCTGCAGCCCCAGTACAACCTGATTTATCGGGAAGAGGAACGGGAAATCCTGCCGCTCTGCAAAGACAGGAAGATGGCCGTGGTTCCCTGGAGCCCCTTGGCCGGCGGACGCTGCGCCCATCCATGGGGCACGGTGACGGAGAGAAACAAAATCGATGATGTATCACCGATGGTCTGGGATGCCACCAATGACATGGACAGGGTGGTGGTGAATAATCTTGAAGCCGTCGCGAAAGCCCATGGCCGCACCATGGCCCAGGAATCCCTGGCCTGGATGCTGTCAAAACCCTATATCACTGCGCCCATCGTAGGTGTCACCAGCACAGCCCATGTGGAAGAGGCGGCAGCGGCTGTTCATATGAAACTGGATGAAGAAGAAATCAAGGCTCTGGAAGCGCCTTACCGCCCACATGTGAAGACGGGACAGTTCTGAAATGGTGCCGTAAAGCGGAGGAGTAATTTCATGAACATGAATATGTACAAGAAAATCGGGAAAGGCGTTATCGCGCTGGGCATGGCCCTGTTTCTTGGGGCAGGGATGGCATGGGCGGCACCGATTACCATTGAGGAGCAGGGGTCCTTTACTGTCGGCGGAACCTATAAAGAGAAGCCTGGAACATTTTCTGAGGAGAATTTCACCTCGGAAGATGGCCAGCGTGCTTATGGCGACTTTGCCTATGTGGAATACCAGAAGCCCGTAAAGGCGAAGAAACTGCCGCTCATCTTTCAGCATGGCGGTGCGCAGTCAAAAAGGACCTGGGAATCGGGCCCTGACGGACGGGAGGGTTTCAACACCCTGTTTGTCCGGGCGGGATACTCCGTTTATCTAGTGGATCAGCCCCGCAGCGGCGAAGCCAATCTTTCTACGGAAGCCTTGACACCGGACACCCCCTGGGCGGGCAATCCCATGTACGGGGACAAGACGCTCTATGTCCTTTCCCGCATCGGCCATTATGACAGGGATGGGAATGCTGTGCCCAATGCCCAGTTTCCGACCGGAGGAAAGAACTACCAGGCCTTCCAGCAGAGCTGGACCACCGGCTCCGGGCCTCTGGATAACGACCTCAATGCGAAAGTCCTGGCCGAACTGGTGAATCAGCAGAAGGACGGGGCCATCCTGGTCACCCACTCCATGGGCGGCACCATCGGCTGGCGTGCTGCTATCCGTTCCGATAAAGTCAAGGCCATTATTGCCTATGAACCGGGCGGCACGCCCTTTATCTTCCCGGAAACAGAAATGCCTAAAATCAGGGAAGCAAGGTTCAAAGCCTTATCCGCCTCGGCCATGGGGGCCCCTATGGCGGACTTCCTGAAACTTACCCGCATTCCGATTGTTCTCTATTATGGAGATTACATCAAAATCGGTTCGAAAAATGTGGGTGAAGATAAATGGGGCACGGAGTATGCCATGGCCCGGCAGTTCGTGGATGCCATCAATCGCCACGGCGGTGATGCCACCTTGGTACATCTGCCGGATATAGGAATCAAAGGGAATTCCCATTTCCTCATGCAGGAAAAAAACAATGTAGAAATCATGAAGCTGGCGCTGGATTGGCTCCATGAAAAGGGGCTGGACAAGTAAAAAGGGCGCCAGGCGATGAAGGCAGGATCGGTCAATGACAGTCCTCATGCCCTGCCCATCTGCACGGTGCTGACCATTGCGGCTGCCGGTTCGGAGATGGACTGCGGCGGAGTCATCAACAGCATGGAAACCAATGAGAAGCTGGGACTGGTTCACCCGCTTCTGCAGCCAAAGGTTTTTTCCTGGATCCCACCAATCCTTTTACCGTCAGCTCCTATCAGACGGCCTGCGGCAGTGCAGATATCCTTTCCCATTGCGGAGGGCATGAACCATATTTTTCAGCAGGAAACCCTGGTGAAGATAGGGAAGAAGTATGGCAAGAGCCCTGCGCAGGTCATCCTGCGTTGGAATATGCAGCGTGACATAGTGGCCACCCCGAAGTCTATCCCCAAGAACCGCATGGAAGAAAATTTTGCTATATGGGATTTCAAACTGGACGATGAAGATATGGCAGATATGGCACGGATAGACGGACAGTACAGCCTGGCTGACTTTAATAATCCCGAGCTGGTGCATGCCCTGCACCGGCTGAAAGTGCATGACTAATGGAGGAAAAATGAGTAGAAAAAATATATCCAAGTTTGGCCGCCTGCTTGGGGGTGCGGTTATGGCTGCCGTGTTATTGGTCAATACGGCAGCGGCAGCATCTGCTGACCCGATGGAAGTGGCTTCCATTACCACCGAGCTTACGGAGTTGGGAGGAGCGGTGCAGCCCATAGGCGTTCCCAATGAGGGATATGCAAAATTCTTTTCCGGGAAAAGCTATTTGTCCAATCTTTCCACGGATAAGGACCTGCCTGTCTATAATGTGACCTTTGCCCATGGCGCCCATACTTTCTGGCACGTTCATCATGGCAGCTGTCAGGTATTGGTGGCGGAGTCCGGAAGAGGCTATTATCAGATCTGGGGCGAGAAGCCGGTAGAACTTAAGCCGGGCATGACGGTTACGATTCCTGCGGGCGTCAAACATTGGCATGGCGCAGCGCCGGGGACAAGTTTTCAGCACATTGCCCTGATGCAGCAGGGGGACGGTATAACCACGGAATGGCTGGAACCGGTGGACGAAAAGGATTTTCAATCTTTGAAGTAAGATTTGATTTTCTAAAGAAAAGGGCCATGTCGGTAAGAACACAGACATATTCATTTCCTGCAGCGGCAGGCTGCAGGGCAGAGTTGAAGAACCGGGGAGGAAAGGGTAAATGAATGTATTTGAAGAAATGAGGCAGGGCAAGGCCTATGATATCCGCAATAAGGACTATCAGGAACAGGTCCACGGAGAACTGGACCGCTGCGGCTGTCTCTGTCAGCAGATCAACCTGACGGACATCAGGGATAAAGAAGAAATAAGGCGCAAAGAAAAGGAACTGTTGGGAGGACGGCTGGAAGAAGGAACCTATCTGACGCCGCCGCTGCAGATCGACTGCGGCTGCAGAGTTTCCCTGGGGAGGAACGTTTTTGCCAATCACAATCTGACCATCATGTCCCTGGGAACGGTGACTATTGAAGACGGCGTGATGCTTGGGCCGGAAGTGGGAATTTTTACGGTGAACCATGAGCCGAAAAATATCCGTACCGTCATGACCAAAGAAATCCGCATCAAGAAAAATGCATGGATCGGTGCCCGGGTCAGTATCCTGCCGGGGGTGACCATTGGTGAAAACGCCATTATAGGCACCGGTTCCATTGTGACAAAGGATATTCCGGATAACTGCGTAGCCCTGGGCAATCCGGCCAGGGTCATTAAGAAGATTTGAGTATGAAAGAGCAGGATGGATATCATCCTGGCGGTTTGAAAATTTTGTATGAGGTGGATATATGAAAAAAGATGTCATGATTGTAGTAGGAGCAGGCCAGATTTCTCTGGCCATTGCACGCCGTATGGGGTATGGCAGGAAGATTATTCTGGGCGATGTGAACTTTGACCATGCGGAAAAGATGGCGGTGCTCATGAACCAGGCCGGATTCGACGTGGAACCCTTTGCCGTGGATCTTTCCTCCCGGGAAGATATCCGGGCTATGATTGCCAAAGCCCAGCGCTATGGTGAAATCAAAGCTATGGTGAACGGAGCCGGCGTTTCACCGTCCCAGGCGCCCATTGAACTCATCCTGAAGGTGGACCTTTACGGGACAGCAGTCCTTCTGGAAGAAGTGGGAAAAGTCATAGCACCCGGCGGTGTGGGTGTCACCATTTCCAGCCAGTCCGGGCACCGTATGCCGGCCCTTACGCCGGAGCAGGACCGGGCACTGGCCATGACGCCGTCAGAAGAACTTTTGGACCTCGATTTCCTGGAGCCCCACAAAATCCGCGATACCCTCCATGCCTATCAGCTGGCGAAGCGCTGCAACGAGAAGCGTACCATGTATGAGGCTGTCCGCTGGGGTGAGCGGGGAGCGCGTATCAATGATATTGCACCGGGCATCATCGTGACGCCCCTGGCCATGGATGAATTTAAGGGGCCCCGCGGTGATTTCTATAAAAATATGTTTGCCAAATGCCCCGCAGGACGTCCCGGTACGGCCGATGAGGTGGCGGATGTGGCAGAGCTTTTGATGAGCGAACGGACGCAGTTCATCACCGGCGCCACATTCCTGGTGGACGGAGGAGCCACAGCTTCCTTCTATTATGGTCCTCTCCAGCCGGAGCAGAAATAAAAAGTTCATGGCATAAGAAAGGAGAATCATCATGAAGAAACCGTTAATTGTTTACTTTTCCCGGGCCGGCGAAAACTATTTCGGCGGTACGCTCCGTTATGTGGATGTAGGAAATACGGAGATCGTGGTTCGTCTCATGGAAAAATATGTGGAGGCAGAGGTATTTAAGCTGGAAATGGAGCACCCTTATGCGAAGGATTACAATACCTGCATTGCCGAAGCAAAGGAAGATATCCGAAAGAAAGCCCGCCCGGCACTCCGCAGGGATCTGGATTCACTGGCGGACTATGACACAGTCATTCTGGCCTATCCGAATTACTGGGGCACGTTCCCCATGGTTGTGGCCACATTCCTGAAAGCCCATGATTTTACGGGCAAAACCATTCTGCCCCTCTGTACGAATGAGGGCAGCGGCATGGGCAGCAGCCAGCGCATGATAGCGGCGCTGGCCAAAGGAGCCGAAGTCCGGAAGGGCCTTTCCATCAGGGGCAGCGGCGCTGCCCAATCTGGGCCCCAGGTGAAGGCATGGCTCAGGGAAAATGGAATAGCAGCGATGTAGATTCTTGAAAAACCATGGCTGCTATTCCCATGGCAGACATAGAAAAAGGGGCTGTGAAAAAATGTTTAATCATTTTTTCACAGCCCCTTTCTGCGTATCTGGCATTTGACCGGTTCAGAATAACGGTATGGCGGAAAAGCAGGCCCGTCATACCTGCCACCGAACCCCCTGAACCTACACAACTGTCAGGGCGTGTCAAATGGGTGATACCGCAGCCCTCGGCCCGAAGGGCCGGTCAAACTTGAGAACCCTTTTATTTAATCCATTTCATGGCGTCCTTCATGGCCGCCGGCAGGGCCTGGCCGAAGAGGCGGTTCATGGCGTCCCGGGTGACCAGCCAGGTGCGGCCCGATTTCCTTCGTTCTCCTTCCGTCATGCGGGCGGCGGCGTGACCGGCACCGGCAGCGGCGCTTCTCACCACGCCGCTGTCCCGGTTCCATATCCGGGCGGCTTCAATGGTGGAAAACACAAGGAGAAGGGGATTTAAGGCCAGAAGCTTGGTTTCTTCCTTCTTTCCACCGTAAACTCTTTCTGCTGCGCAGCGGAGGAGGAGCCAGGTATTTCCGGAGCGGCGGACTTCGGAAAGGGACAGCACGCCCCCTTCCCCGGCCCTTTCGCAGTCGGACTGCACCCTTTTGGCGTCGGCGCCGTAGAGGTCCGCCGCTTCTTTCGGCGTGATGACTTCTTCCAGAGGATCAAAGGGAAGATGGTATATGTCCATTTTCCCCAGGTCCGGCTCATAGGCGGAGGAGGGAAAAATGTAAACAGCCCCTTCACCGGCGGCCAGGGCGCTGCCGGATGGCAGGCGGCGGCCGGAAAGATAGGCCCTGTAGGCGGCTATTGCTTTTTCAGCAGGCAGGGAGGAGGAAATGAAATTCACCGGTCCTTCGCCTGTCGCCAGGCCTTCTCCTTCCGGAATGGCCGGCTTTTTATCCAAAAGATACAGATGGACTCCGTCGGTGAGAATCCATCCGCTTTGGGGAACGGCGCCGGTGAGGCAGGCGCCATAGCAGTTCTGGGACTGCTCTTCGTTTTCTGTATGTGCGTATATTCGAATCATAATACCTCGGGGGGATTAGTGAGACAGTGGGACAGTGGGACAGTGGGCGACGGCTGTCGGCTTTCCGCTGACCGCTTTCCGCCGGCGCTGGACTGAGGGGCGCTGAGGGGGACAAGGCACGTAAAGCAGACTTCATACTCATCGCCGCCAAAGGCGGCGATACCTTCCCTTCTGAACCCTTTGAACCAGCCCGCTTTCGGCGGGCCGAACCCTCTGAACCCGGGAGCCGCGCAGCGGCCCCCTTTTTATAACGACGACATCATGCGGATATGGCCGGCCAGGAGTTCCTTATTAATATAGGCGTGCACCTTTTCCATGGGGGAGCCTTCGGCGATGGTTTCCCGATCTCTGCTGCCGGCGCCGTGGCTCTGGACTTTTCCATCGTAGTCGTAGCGGGTCATGGAGAGGGTCTGGATCCGTTTGTGGGGCACGTCCATTTTCACGTGATAAATGACGGAGGAGAAGTTCTGGTCCTTCCAGGGATAGGAAATGCGAATCCAAAAGGTGGCGTAGCCGTCCTTGTAGGAAATGGTATTTTTCTCCACGTCATAGGTACTTCCGTGGAAGCGGACGCCCTCTTCTTTATAAATGACGAGCCACTGGGGATTGGTGAAACGGGGAAGGGGATTTTCCACGTAGTGGTTGTACAGGTTCATGCCGAAGGAATGGGGCACCAGGGCGCTCCAGTTCTGGGGGTCGTCGCTGTAGGTGAAATCGTTGGTGACGGTGCCTTTCTCATCCAGGGTCTTCATTTCCGTGACCCGATAGGCCCGGCGGTTCTTGTCAAATTCAATGTTGGAAATGGCGCTGCCATCTTTTCCTTCCGACTTGATGGACAGGGAAGCCCGAAGGCCGCTGTCCACATAGGAGTCCGTGTCCACCAGGGTGGCATTGGAATCCTGGAAGGGAATCCAGTTCTCCGCCAATGCGGTTTCTCCGCCCACCATGAGGCAGGCAGCAAGTATGGGAGCTAATAGTTTTTTCATAATAACCTCCTGTGGGCGTGGGATAGTGAGATGGTGAACTAGTGGGCTAGTGGGCTAGTGGGCTAGTGGGTTAGCGGGTTAGCGGGTTAGCGGGTTAGCGGGTTAGCGGGTTAGTGAGCTAGTGGGTTAGTGGACTAGTGTTCTAGTGAGCTAGTTGGAGTCATCATCTACCTGTACCAAGATTCTTCACTTCGTTCAGAATGACGGAGCTGGGCGGAAAGGTAAGCACGTAACGCAGGCTCCTTCCTAAGGAAGGAGGTTATATACTCATCGCCGCGAAGCGGCGATACCACAACCCTCGGCCCGTAGGGCCGTCAAACCTAAGAACCCTCCGGCCCGACAGGGCCGGTCCATCTTAAGCCCCTTCGCGCCCAAGGGGCGCGGGCCCCCTTTGAACCTTCTGAACCAGCCCGCCTTTGGCGGGCCGAACCCTCTGAACCTGGGACGCGTAGCGTCCCCTTTATTTCAAACTTTTAATCACCCGCAGATCCTGGGGTGTAAGGAAGGGGGTGTATGGCTTTCCCAGGTACAGGGACAGGGTGTCCACCAGGCTTCTGATATGGGGTGCATCTACGTGCATCATGTCGGAGAGGTCCCGAAGGCTGCCCATGCCGCAGGGGAGGTCTTCGGAAAGGTAGCGGCCGGTGAGGTCCGCCGGACCCATGACGGTTTTGTAGGATTCATTTTCCGTGAGGGCTTCATACAGGCTTTCCTTCTTTTCACCCCAGGAGGCATTAAGCACGTCCAGAAGGGAGGAGAGGGAAAGGCCCAGGGCTTTTCCTATGGCAATCCGTTCCCTGTCGCAGGCTTCCATGTAGGCAGCCACCCTTTTGGTGAGGGGAGCGCCGAAGAAATGGAATTTTTCCCCATTTTCAATGCGGGTGACATTGAAGAGGCAGGCGGTGACATGGATGATGGGATTGGTGGCGGAAAGGGAAGTGGAGGCGGGAGAAGCCACCCGGCTCACCTTAGGTGCCATGAGGTGGAGAAGGGTGCTGAGTTCTCCTTCTTCACCGAGGCAGGAATAACCGATTTCTTCCTTCATGGCCTTGAATTCCAGTGTTTTGTAATCGGAAGAGAGGCGGGCGATGAAGGGCATGTTGGCGGTTTCCGCAATGGCGATGGACGGCGCATTCTGCTTTCTGGACAGCAGGCGGCATGCCTTGATGGCGCCCCAGCAGCCGTTCATGAAAAGAAGGCACTGCCCGTCATGAAGGAAGGGGGCGATTTCCTCCACCACCGCTTCATGGTCCGTGGCGTGGGTGCATACCATGAGGATGTCCGCTTCCTCCACCGCCTTTTTCAGGTCCATGGTGAAGGGAACATACAGGGATGTGTCGATTTTTCCCCGTACCGTGAGGGGCGACTGGTTCCAGCAGGCGGCTTTGATGCGGTTTCGCACATACACCTGGCAGGGCACATTTTTCAGGTTAAAATAAGCGGCTCCGGCCAGTGCGGTGCTTCCGGCGCCGATGATGGAAATATTCATGGTTCCTCCTAGAGTTCCGGTCAAATGATTCACCGGATGGTCCCTTTTATTATACTATTTATAGCGCCGCCATGCTTTGAAAAATTGAGAAATGGGAAATCAAAAACACGCCCCGTAAGGGCGTGCCTTTTTATATGAGTATGCCGGCAAGGTGGTCCATTTCGTGCTGCACGATTTCCGCCGTGAAGCCTTGAAACCGCTTTTTCTTTTTATGGAAATTTTCATCTTCATAGCGGACTTCGACCCAGTCATGGCGCCTGCAGGGGCGGCGGCCGGAAAGGGAGAGACAGCCCTCTTCCGTTTCGTAGGTGGAAGGGGAAGCTTTTGTTATCTCCGGGTTGTACATGAGAAGAAGGTGTCCATTGTCCGATACGGCAATGATGGCCTTCGTGCTGCCGATCATGTTGGCCGCCAGGCCCACACAGTCTTCACTGTGAGCGGCCAGGGTGTCATACAGGTCTCTGCCTTCGGCCGTGTCCTTCCTTCCGGCTTTCTCTGCCTTCCGCTGAAGGAATAGGATATCTTTGACAATAGGACGAATCATGGAATGCTCCTTTGAGGTTGAATGACATTTGTGGTGGTGATGGGTATTCCCGATAGCCAAAAGAAGGGGGCGCCGCAGGCTGTGTTCGCTGACGCTCAGGGGGGCAGGGGATGGCTGTCGGCTATCGGCTGTCCGCTTACCGCTATCCGCTGGGAAGTTATGAATGCTGCCTGCGGCAGCGCTGCCGCGAAGTGGCATATATGCTTATCGCCCCAAAGGGGCGATACCACAACCCTTGTGTCCTAAAGGCCCATCAAACCTAAGAATCTTAAGGACCTTCGGGGCGAAGCCCCGTCAATCTTCCCCTTTGAACCTTTTGAACCCTCTGAACCCTCTGAACCCGGGTGCGGCAAAGCCGCACCCCCTTTTACAGCGAGAACCCGTTTGTCTCGTCTCCCGGTTTGTCCAGCCGGCGGGCGATGTCGTCGTAGGACTGGGAGAGCTGGTACACCACAATGTCCATGGTGGTGCGGATGGTTTCGGGGTCGAAGTTTTCCGGACGGGTGGTGAAGGTGACATCCAGGAATACATTTTCATCGGAACCGATGGAGTATTTCAGGATGGCGTGGTGGGCATTGAGGTCGTTCAGGAAGGCCATGAAGGTCTTTCTTGCGGGGCCCTTGGGAGCGGTGCCCAGATGGACCCGGAGCAGGGTGTACATGCTGTTGTCGGTAATGACGGCGGCCACCAGCTTGTGGTGCTTTCCGGCGGGGATGGCAGTCATGAATACGATGGTGTCGTAGGAATCGTGGGTTTCCTGGCGGCGGAAGAAGTTCAGCCCCTCCTTCTTCATATACTGTTCAAACATATCGGCTTTTACATTTTTCTTGTGGTTTCCCTGGGGAAACGGGATGGTATTGTCAGACATGGGACGCCTTTCTGCGCAGTCCTGCGCGGTAGTAATGGAAATAGTCAATGGTCATATTTGTATTATACAGGATAGAGGAGGAATAGGAAACGGGCGGCGGAAAATCAAAGGTTTTGAAATCCTGTCAAGAGGTACGGGTAGTGGAAGCACTTCATATAAATAATTTCTATAGCAGGGTAAAGAAGAAATAGAAAAATAGAAGAAGAGTCAATTTTTTTAGGCCGGAAAGGAGAAGTGAAATTTCAAAAAGCCCCATAAAATCTATTATGATGATAAAGCATACAGAGGCACCATTATGATTTTATGTAAAGAATAGCAAAAGTATTGTTAATCTAATTAAGTGATAGATAACCATATTTCCAATAACATAATTAGATAGATTTATACCGATTGAGGAAAGAGGCTTTTTACGCCAAAACCGGGGTTATAATGGGTAAAACGAAAACAGCACCGGGGTTTCCAGTGACGAAGCACTCCCCGGGAAAATAAAAATTTTTAGAAATGTGGTGATTTGTATGGACTTAATGATGCTTCCTGAAGTTGTTAAATTGGCCCTCTTTATGCTGGCCGTGTTTATTTCCAATATCGTGCAGGCTTTGACCGGCTTTGCGGGAGTCATGCTTTCCATTCCGCCAACCATTCTCCTCTACGGACCGGATATGGCCAAGGCGGTCATTAATGCCATCTGCTGGCTGGTGTGTGCACTTCTGATGTATCAGAACCGTCAGTACATTAATCCGAAGGAACTGCTCCGCATCGTGGTATTCATGCTGGTGGGCATGGCCATCGGTATTCATCTCTACAATGTGGTGAATCCCAATGTCCTGGTGCCACTCTACGGCGCCATCATCGTAGGGGCAGCACTGAAGAGTTTGATTTTCAAGCAGAGCACCTCCGCCCTGCCAAACTGGATCGCCATTCCCGTGCTCCTTGGGGCCGGCGTTATTCACGGCATGTTTGCCTCCGGCGGCGCCCTGCTGGTGGTGTACCTGGTAGCCACCTTCCGGGACAAGGACTCCTTCCGCGCCAACGTGGCTTCCGTGTGGACCATCCTGAACCTGGTGCTCATGTTCAATGATTACCAGAAGGGCCTCTACAATACGGAATTCTTTGAACTCCTGGGCCTTGGTGTCATTCCTCTGGTCATTGCCATTTATCTGGGAAATAAAATCCACGACATGATTAACCAGAAAATGTTCAACCGCGTCACCTACTGCCTCCTTCTGGCAGCAGGCAGCATGATTCTTATCTGAAATGGAAGAATGAAAAGAAAAAGCATCGGCAAAGGCCGGTGCTTTTTGCGTGAAATATTTGAAATGAGAGTCGAAGGTGATACCTTCCTCCCTGAGCGAAGAGAATACAACCTTTCTGCACAACCCGCCGCCGCAGGCGGTCATAACCTCTAGGGAAGCGCTGATTAAATCGTTATCGGATTTCATTCTTGTATTTTTATCCAAT
>OGLM01002506.1_pt1 | contig 16565 bp, 15 predicted proteins | sample 1572531 | NCBI WGS metagenome assembly OGLM01 (sample SAMEA2581909, study PRJEB24529) | metagenome | biome: Human gut stool | place: China | collected 2011 | reverse complement strand
AGATAAAAAATGTAATGATTTTCCAACTTTTAGTTCACCATTCGATACTAAAATAAATTTATCAGTGAAACATTTAAAAAATCTTCCTATTATTTTATTCACACAATATCTTAGGTATGAAGAATAATCATCAGTTATTCCATGAAAAGTGTGAACAACTTTAACATCAGGTAATATCAGTTTTAGGGTCCGTGAATATAATCCAGCACCGTTCCCATGAGAATGAACTATGCTAATTTCATTTTCAATTATGAAACGCTTTAGTAAGAATAGATATTTAATATTAAACCTCCTATAAGGAATATCTAAATATTTCTTTATTCTAGGATGGCTTCTCCATAAATCCCCATACGGTTTCCCCTGAGGGAAAGCCATATAAATATTAATACTAGAAGGTAATTCTTCAATCAATTGATGAACATGACGAGGACCTCCGCCAAAATCAGATCTAACACTTACTAACAATACATTCATTAATACCTCCACATTTAAACAATGATATTCTTATCAAAAAAACTAATGAATACCTAAAATAGAAGAAGAATAATCGACCGTGACACCCGCATCACTTACCATATACACATACCACCAGTATAAGAAGACAACGAATAGTAACAAAACTGTATTAGATTTCTTTATTTTCCAAGTAGATGTGTTTATCATACAATAATATGGTAAATAAACTAAATATAGGATATAAATGGGTAAGCCTAATCTACCTACAAAATCGCTTTTTATCTGTAAAATATTAAGAACAAATTCACAAACAAATAGAGCAAATATTTGATAGAAATGTATATCTTTCTTTTTATTGGAACATAAAAAGTAAATACACAATAAAAAAAGTGTTCTTAAGATAAATTCCGAATAAGAAAAAGTTCCACTATAGTTGCCTCCCTCAGAATAAGCATCATATTTACTGAAGCCCTCCAAAGAAGTAATAAAGTTCAGAATAGTAGAAAAGAACATCAAAAATGCAAGACTTCCAATTACAATATACTTGGAATATCTTAAGTTTTTCCAATATACTCCTGGTAAAAACACGAGTGCAAAAATCGCAGACTTATGGAATAAAAAGCCAACCAATATACATATAAAATATCCTTTTAACTTATGGTCTAGTAGATATGAAAATCCTAAAAGAACAAAACTAAGAGCTAAACCTTGTCTCATCATATTGAGCTCCATATTGAAAAATAGAAAACAATACAAGAAAATTGATATCCACAAATAAGATCTTCCCACTATTCTACAGCAAGCGACATATGTTACAACTATTATTATAAGTTGTGTAACAAATAATATAGCTCCTACATCATCCCAAAAATAATTAACTGCCAAATATGAAAGAAAATAATATAAAGGCTCCAACTCAGCAGAAGCAAATAGAATCGAATATATATTATTATTGATTTGCAAATAATTATATGCAGACACAGGATAAGCAATCGTATCATATCCCACACCAACATCTCTTAATCCCCCAATAATTATTAATGGAGTAACAGCAACAACTGAAAAAAGAATGAATATCATCCTATTTTTATAATATAAAGAAGCTATATAAGTAAACAGTATGGACAATATAAAAGTAAATAGATATAAAAGCATTAGTATACAGGAAATAATTTGTATCTCAAATATAAAAGTAAATTTCCCAAATTTCTATTAAGCTTATACGCAGAGAACAATAACTTAAATTTAAAACTTAGGTCTTTATCCCAGCAATCTTTAAAAGATAGACGATTGTATATTTTTGAATATTGAGAAGACAATAAAGCTCTTTCTTTTATACACTTAAAATAATAATTTATACAACAAAATAGAATTAGATTCTTATTAACTTCAATATCATTACTTAAATATTCTGTTACAACATTATTCAATCTCTCATATTCACAATATGTCCTTGAATTTTGCATAGCCGAACCATTACGCAATAAATATAAATAAATTTTCTCTGTATTATGGGAAATATTAAAGTGGGGCCCTTTATATATTTCAATATTAAATACAATATCCTCACCAATTGTTATTTTAGGATTAAACCTTATATGATTAATAATAGACCTATGATATAATTTGGGATAGATCAAAGCACGTTTATATAGCAATGTACTATTTAAGCACTTTATATTATCCTCTATAAAAGAATTAGTATAGAATTCAAATCCACTAATTGTTTTGCCCTCTGTTACTCTACTAAAATTAAAATCTACCATCAAACATTTTGTATCATCAGCTATTTTTTTAGCTAATTCTAATGCGTTTGATACTAAAGTATCATCTCCATCCAAGAAAAAAACCCAATTACCAGAATATGTATTTAATCCATAATTACGCGCAACAGATACACCGGAATTTTGCTGATGATGAACCTGTATGAATCTATATTTTGATGCATATATATCACAAATTTCTCCAGTCTTGTCATTGCTACCATCATCTATGACTATTACCTCAATATTATTATAAGTCTGTGATACAACACTCTCTAAACAATTTGCTATATATTTTTCTATATTATAGACAGGAATAATAATAGAAATTAATTCTGACATAACAATACCATTTTTAAAATTTGTTTACATAAGTAAATGTAATAATAAGCATTCCTTGTTCTTTTATAAACAATTCCATACTCTTTCTGCAACAAATTATTATTAGTTGTTGAAATACCTGTTGCATCAAAGACTGAAATTGGCTTACTTATATATAAAAAAGAACTTATACCATTCATTCTGTAATATTCATAAATCATCTGATAATCAGCAGCAATCTTCAAATCTATACTAAATCTTAATCTAGTCTTTCGAATAAAAGATGATTGATGACAAAAAGGCATTTGGACATGCACTTTCTTCATACTAGATGCCTTCAAATATTGCAGTTGATTTAATTTTGAGACATAACAATCCCCATAAATGACACTATAATCAGATAAATCATTATATCCAAATATATTTTTAATAACTTCATTATCACAAAAAGTATCTCCAGCATTCATGAAATTTATCCAACTACCTGTAGCCCTATCCATCCCCTTATTCATAGCATCATATATCCCCTTATCAGGTTCACTAATCCAGTAAAATAATCGTTCCGAATACTTGTGTATAATATCAACAGTACCATCCGTACTACCACCATCTATTATAATATACTCAATATCTTGATAAGTTTGAGAGAGAACAGATAATATAGTTTTCTCCAAATCATTTTTAGCATTATAGCAAATTGTTACCACTGAAATTAAAGGAGGCATTACACTTTTATATTTAATTCATTATTAAATCAACAACTCTAAAAGGACTAGACTATTTCAAACTGTTCTAATTGGAAATAAACATTTATTAGTTATTATAATAATGCTAAAAAAGTCAAGTTTTAATCTTACACACTATTCAAAACTAGTTATTTAATATACGTATTACTTTACAAGGATTTCCAGCAGCAATACAATCAGGTGGTATGGATTTGGTAACTATACTTCCACTTCCTATCACACTCCGTGCACCAATAGTTACTCCTTTCAATATAATGCAACGAGTCCCTATCAAGACATCATCTTCTATTACAATAGGAGCTGTTTTAGCTGTTAATACATCTTTAGACATTTTTCCTATTTTGCTTTTTGCATTTCTCACACGAAAATCTAAATTATGTGCATCCGAATCCATAAGAATACAATCGCCTCCGATATTCACGTGATTACCTATTGTGATACTCGAATTCGCCCACAAACAAGCCGAAGAAATACCTGTTCCATTGCCTATAGAAATTTGAGAGTAGGGAAATGTAGTGTTAATACACCCACAAATATTACGACACAGTGGATTAAAAGCATCACCATTAGTATAGATAAAATCATCACCAATCGTAATTTTACTCCCAGGCGCCTTATTCAAGAAAAATTTAGTATACACTTGCATATTACGTCCAAACTTCACATCATTAAGCCAAAACTTAAAACGATTGAAGTAGATATAATAAATCATTCGGAAACGACGGGGAATACGAAGTAATTTTGCAATATAATATTTCATCATTATATAGTATTGTTTGATATTATAATAAACTTAATAATCATCCCTAATAAACGAACCAAAGAGGTTAATTCTGACATTATATCACTGTTTATTTAAAGCTTTCTAATCAACCGAGCAGGTATTCCCACATATATTCCATTTTCTTCAGTATCCTCTGTAACTAAAGTCCCTGCACCTATAATACATCCTTTCGCAATAGTAACGCCAGGCATTATTGTCACATTAGCACCTATCCAACATCCATCCTCTATACGAATAGGAGCATTTATTCCTTTACCAGCACGATGCTCAATAGGTCCTATCTCATGCGAAGCATTAATAAATATTGTTTTAAAAGCAATTGACACACCATCACCGATAATAATATCATTGCTCAGATCAAGAAAGCATGAATAATTTATAAATGAATTTTGTCCTAAAGTAAGTTTGCCTTTCGCTACTCCAAGAAAACAATGAGGAAAAACTACCCCTTTCACATTGTGACCTAACCAATTGTATATTAGTCTCCGACATAGAGAAGGTGTAATACATAGGCATGCAATATCATTTTGAAGAATATTTCTCAAATAATGACTGAATCTATTCCATTTCTCTTTAAATACAATTGCTAGTTTTCCCATATTATTGTTACCCATTAATATAACTTTGTACATATTTCATTACTATATCCTTCCATATTGATTCACTCTTTTGCCTTACAGAACGCACCTCATGACACATTCTAATATACAAGTTAACATCCTGATAAGAGCGAATTATAGCATCCGCAAACGTATCAACATCATTAACATCAACTAAGAGACCAGTCTTTCCATCTTCAATTGTTGTTGTAAAAGCAGGAACTTTTGTCGCAACAATAGGTTTATCAAAATTAAATACAGTTTGCGTTATACCTGTCTGAGATGATGAAAGATATGGACAAACAACAATATGACATTTTCTAATCAGCGTAGAAATCTCGACGTTTTCTATCCAACGATTAATTACAATGAAATTTTTCTCTTTCTTTATTGTTGCAAGACAATCTACATTGCCACCACCAGCTACCACTATTTTTCTTGTAAATCCTCTATCCATTAATACATGAGCAGCTTTAAGCAATACATCCAGTCCTTTATAATTCACAATAAACCCATAGAAAAGGACATAATCGGTTTCTCCTTTAAGCTCAGGTATGTCAATCTCATTATATTCCAAGTAACCTGTAAATAGCGAAAATGGTATGACAGAATATTTTAAAGTTTTTTTATCTGCTAATCTTACCAAATCTTCAGCTGTTTTTTGGCTAAAAACATTAATAGGGATCTTCTTTTCGATAAGATAAAGAACAGTATCACTAAGCCTATCACCAACTTGATGATGCACACAAACCTCATGAACTGAGTGAACGACATTAACACCTTTTGAGCGCAAAATAACAGAAAGAAAGGCTGTTGACTTGTTTTGACCAATAACATTTACAAAATCATATTTTTGTTTTATAATTCGTCTTGCAAGTTTTACATAATATAGCACCAAAATGGGATTGATGAAACATCTTATTCCCATTGAGGATAACTCAACAACTGATATTTGATACATTGAGAAATATTTATTTCTAGCAAATGGAATAAATCTTCTCAAGCCATCATAATCAAAGGACCTGACAGGAACTATAGAAAATAAGCCCCCCCTAAGAGACAAATCAAAAGTTTCAAATGACGCACTCTTTTTCCTCGGAATAAGATGATAAAAATCCACCTTATAACCTTGATTAAGAAAAGCTTCTGCTAAAGAAGTCGTTGAACCTCCAAACGCATTTACAATAATAGCGATTCGTTTCACATTCTAATAATTACTTTTTTGTCCTAAACAAAACAAACGTGTCCATTTCCACTTTTTACATACACAAATCAGCACCCAACTTATTAGTGTCATCATTATAAAAATGATAAAAACTCCACACCATCTTAAAACCTCTGATCCAGAGAAGTATTGATAAAACCACGTATCATGAAATATATCGACAATTAAATCATTACGAAAAGGTCTAAGCATCATAGCATGGAATAAATAAAAAGAAAGGGTATATCTCCCCATTTTACTAAATAGCGTATATTTACCATTATAATTCAAAAATAGACCTATCATTGCTACACCCAGTATTCCTGCTAATAATTGACGTTCAAACCATAGTTCTAGTTTATTAAGTGACAGTAAATCAGTGAAATTACAAGCATAAAAACTACTTTCTCTATATACATAAACACCACACCACCAAAATATTACAAATATTAATATACCCAACAGTAATAACATGGGAAAAATTATGCGCTTAGGTCTATCAAAAATACCATATTTTTTACACAACAACCCAACGGCATAGTATGTACACATCTCCCCCATCCAAACTTTATTCACCCAAATAAAACATAAAAGAAATAGAAGAACAGACACCCCCAACATATGCTGTTTCTTAATAGAATAAACAGCAAAATGTATTACAGCAAACCCTATCATAAGATATAGAATCATATTCAGAAACCAAAATGGTGAAAAAATAAAATTTGGGGTTAATCCAATCACACAGAATGTCACTACGGGTAAAAGTATACGAATAACGCTTTTCTTCACGAAGTCAATCAACTCCCTCCATTTTGTAATTTTATTAAATGTATTCAAATTTGAATACCCTGAGATAATCACGAACAATGGCATATTAAATGCTACAATAAAATGCTCTATTATTTTCCCTGAGAGATCCACATTGGTCTTAATCACTATAGTCATCACATGACCCAATATGACACAAAGCATAGCAAACATCTTTACATTATCAAGCCAAGCTATACGTTGCCCTCTATTTAAAATTTGATCTGTAGGCATTTCAATTATTCGACTATTATTCAAAATGAGATATCTTAGTTTATAATAAAATACAATCTAATTTACCAATAACAACCTCCCTCGATTTTATCCGCCCCTTGTGGTTTCTCTTTTTTATCAGGACGAATCCAATACTTATTAATATATTTTCGGTACTCAGGTTCTGAATCAAGCCAACGCTTTCCATATACCCCAAAAAGCATTTGAGTCATGCTAGCAAGATGTACAGCCTGTTTTCCTTGTCGTTTTACATGTGCAGCTAAACACATTCCATAGGCTCCGCAACCAATTAATGCTATATCATAATCACACTTATCTATCTCGTCCTTCATATATTGAAGAGCTTCAAACCAATCTTTAAAACGTGAATCTTTAGCATCAGCTTGCGTTTGAACAGCCTTCACTAAGATAAGTTCTTTAAACTCAGGAAGTACATCTGGATTTTCAAAAAGATGTTCTCTATTATTCTCATATTGATATTTTATAGACTCAACAAAAGGATGAACTACAAGTACTTTTTTCCCCTTCAACACTTTAGACCAAGGATTATTCCAACTAAAAGGTGAAAAATAGCCATCAATATTTACTCTTTTAAGACAATTCATACTTTGAGCAATATATTTTTCCTCATAGATATAGCTGCCCAATACATCTACTTCTTTAATATCTTGGATCATCAAACGATACCAGCGAAGTCCCAAATCTAAATCATAAGGAAAAAAGCCGGCATTTGAACACAAATTCGTAAGTGCTCCCTTATAGTTTATGGTCACATTATTATAGTGAAGATAATCATTAATAATTTCTTTAGTAAGTCCTGTAGTTTCATCAATATGCCGAGCTACCAAGTTACTCAATTCTACTGATCCAAATTTTGAAATCATTGCAGGTTGCCCTGATGCCAAAAGTTCATAAACATAATCATTGGCTTCTTGATCAAGTAAATCACAATAACCGCAATATCGCAACTCATAATGATCGTTGTGATTACATAACCTATTAGCATATACTGATAAAATCCTATTCAGTAACCTGTTGTTTCTAATTTTCATAATAATATATATATATATCAATCATTGAGAAAATTCAAAAATGCATCACTTTTTTTACGCCAATCAGTAATTAAAGTAGATACCTTTTGCCAATTAATCGGTCGGTTTATAGAGACCTCAATGCTATCTTCACAATTAAGGATTCTATCTTCCAGCCCTAAAGTGCTGAGTAAAGAACTCATCCTTGTATTCTGATTAGCTGAAGAACCTCTTTGCAATATGCATAAGAAAGGTTTATGATGAATGATAGCAAATACAGTACCATGAAAAGTATTGGTTACAACACAACGAGCCTGTTTATAATAAGACAGCCACTCCGTAGGACTAGGGTACACCAAATCTTTATTACAAAATAAATATTCAGATCCCTGAACTGCACACACTTTCAGATCGCAATTAGTCTTTAGAGCATAATCTTTGAGTTCATACCAATGTACATCATTTTTAGATCCTACATTTAGTAAATAAGCAAAAATATAGGGATTCTTAATATACAACTGTCTATGAGGATAATCATCCTCATCAAGCAGAAAAGTTGGATCCAAAAGATGAGTTGCTTCTACTTTCATTCGCCTACATATTTCAATTCCATTTTCCTCTCTTATTGAAACATGAGCAAATTGTCTTATCCAAGGAGCAATCTTTTCAAAATGTTCTTGAGTTATCTCTCCTTTGCCAAAACTCGCAGCATAAGCAATTTTCTTACTGTTATCATTAACAAACGATAAAAAACATTCTGGCTGAGTTCCTCCCCAAACTTGATCAGACCCGGTGATATAATAATCTGCTATCGGATAGGAATCTGCTTCTGATTCTTCTGTATAAGTCTGCACAGACGTATTTAGATAATCTCGACAAAATTTTAAGAATGTACGATGACATCTATATGAAGATAAATAGATAAGTGGGTGACGAAGCAACAACTTGACATTATCCAGTCTAGTTCCTTTCCATCTTTTATAAAATTCCCATTTAATCCAAAAAACATAGTTATTTTTACGAGTAAGATACTGTTGAAGAGCATAATACTGAAGTAAAGCTCCATAATTGTTAGCTACTTTAATCCATGCCCATGAGGATATTACAGCAATTCTATTCATCTAAGCAATTTTCGATAATTGTATATTTGAAATTTCACATGAAATAGGTCTATTGTGAGAATCTTCCCAAAGGATTAATGCAAGACTATCCCCTTTACATATTTTTATTTTTTCTGTAATAGAAAGTAAACACTTACCGTTGACATATAAAGAATAAACTCCACTATCAACTATTAATTTCACGTGATTAATAATATCAGCACTAAATATATAATCAAAGGATTTTTCAAATAATATAGGGAAAAAACTACCTTTCTTTATACAATCAAACAGAACTTTCGTATTCTCAATAATCAAGAATCTATTCCTTTCTTTAATACCTTTATAATTAAAGGCCAATTGAAATTCGTGAACTATTTGATTAATAGAAAAATCAAATTCTATCATCAAATTCTTTGCTTCAGGATTAAAAATAAAAACTAACCAATTCTCTCCATCATTTTTTTGAGATTCAACCTTGATAGTATCATTATTACAATAAGAAAACTTTGACTTGATTTTCATTTCAAGCCCCTTAAAAGAAAAATAATCTAAAATTTCTTCACTATATTCATCCATGTAGCCAACTGTTGATAGATCAATCTTTTCATGTTTAGAAATCTCTGGATACCTTATGTAGAAACCCTTACTTATAGAATAATTCATTTTAATAAGAGGCCATATCGCCTTCTCCCAAAGAATCCTTAGCCGCCTTCTTATACCTTCTGTAAACACTTTAATCATCGATTTATATAATCGAGCTATGATTTACCTAGAATTACTACTCCGCTTTCTGATGAAACTATTTAGTTTTAATATCAATACTAAATAAAAATTATACTTATGCAGATATATAATAGAAACAATTATTCTATGGATAGACCGAGAAAATTGAAATAATGTACTTCAGATTCCACGCAATCTCCCCAATAAATAAAATCTTAAAACATCTCTAAAATTACAACTGTAATACAAATGAGCAAATCTTGTCTTAACCATTACTTTTATTCAATTTAGCTTTTACTATATTTACAATCCATATACGCTCATACTTTGTTAATCCAACAAAGCAAACAGATACAATACAAATCAATAACACTAATAATATCACTCCTACCGCTTGTAAAAGATTCAATCTCATTTGACTAAAATAAAGAGACAATATCAAAGGAATTACATAAGCTAACAATGAGGGAACTATTACTAAATTTATATATGACTTAATTTTAAAAGATTCTATTAAACGATTAACTGCATCAAGTTGGACAACCAATCCTATAATTGAGAAAAAAATTAAAGTCCATAGATAAGTTACAACATCTCCACCACACTTATATATAGTATATACAGCAGGCAGAGCCATTATTTTAATCAAGCCATTAGACAATTGAAATCTTTTCACATTCCCTGTTGCTTGAACAATATTCTGCAGTGTCCCTGAAAGAGAATTACACTGCATATAAATCAATGAAAGAAGGCAGAAATTCCACGACAATGGTGGAGGAGTAACAAGCCATACCTCTAACACAAATTCCAATATGCTTATTAAAGGCAAAGAAAGACACATAAATAAAAGGAATCCCATTTTTGAACTTCTAAAACTTAAATCTAACATCTCTTTGACATTACCAACAGCATAAGCTGCAATAATTGGTGGTACTGTTGGAATAATGAAATTATATAAAAAAGAAGATACCGCAGCCTCTACAGAAGATGCAATGCCTCGTGCAGCATTATATATGGGGCCAAAAAACATATTGATAAGTATATTCATGCCTTGATTATTAAAAGTCCAAGCCAAGTTTCCTATCAAGCTCCATCCTGTATAACTCAATAATTCCTTAAAAAGAGAAGACGACCAATAGCGTATATAATGACAATTAGAAAAATAGTGAATACAATAAAGTTGATATATTAAAGCAGTAAATACTACAACTACCATCATAAGCCCCCCATATGCTATTAACTTATCTTCAAAACAATATTTTATAATAATCACAACTCCTAATTTCAGCAAAACTTCCACAATACTTATATAAGCATAAGCATTCATCCGTTCATGCCCATAAATAGAAGCGTTGTAAGGAACTTGAATGACTGAAACCAATAAAGATAAAATAGAGAACTGCATCACCCAAAAAGCAGATGTCATTCTATCAGTTGGAATAACCAATTTATTATAGAATAACCATAGTCCTATCGTCTCGCAAAGTACAAATATTGCCAAAGCAATAATTATATGTACATTCAGTAACATGGAGAACATCTTTATCTGTTCTTCAGATGAATCCTTCTGAATGCCATAAGTTATATATCGTTGGCTGGCTTGTGCTAATGCTGAATTGAGAAAACCAAACATCACCACCATACCTCCCACAACATTATATACTCCATAATCCACAATACCTAAAGCATTGAGAATAATACGAGATGTATACAATGACACCGCCATGATAAGCATCATACGGATATAAAGGAATAATGTATTCTTTGCTATTCTTTTTTTATTTGATATAGAATATTGTGATGACATATTCTAAAAAATCGACTTTATAATCCTTATGTAAACCTATTAATAGTTTTTATACGATACAACCATATTCAGTCATTACATCACTTTGAGAAGATGATTCGTTTAATATGACTCTTGACCATCTGCTTATAAAATTGTAATTTAGCAGAATATAAATATAAACTTATACCCCACCAGGATACATTCTTTAATGTAAAATACCCCTCATGCCAAGTAATATCGAATGGTATATCTTTTGAGAAAAGATACTTAAAACGAAAAGGAAATCTTATATTTGAAATCGTTTTATCACCATCCATATCGTCATCATTCAAATGTCCCAGTAATACTGCATCATCGTAAAGTGGATGACATAGCATATTAAAATAACCATGAAATCCAGCCATATCCAATGAAATACCAACATGGTTAGTATAATCACTTACAAATTCTAATGCATATTTTTGAATATTAGCTATCTTTCCCCAATCCTTCTGTTCTGTACGAGAAGCTTCACATAATACCTCTATTTTATTTTCATGCCTATAAAGGCGTATTGAAGTTCCATTAGGTTCAAACATCAAATGTTCCAACAATAAACAATTAGAATGAAATCTCGTTTTACTAAACTCACTAACACTACTTTCTGTAAGCCATGCTCTACATTTCCCTTTCAACAATTTTTCGCATTTTGACGTTTTTATAAATTGAAGTCCTAATATGTCACATTCTTTCCCCTTAGATAATAAATAATCTGTCAGCATAGATTGCCCATTCCCATTAATACTATTGTTAACAAGACCTACAGACCCTTCAAAAAGTCCCAATGACATAAGATATTCATCAAGTAATGCAGATTGTTCCTCAATCATCTCTCTTTGATATTCAAAGAGAGAAACTAATATTTTATTGTACTTCCCTGATTCTAAATCTTTTAGAGTTACTGTTTCATGAAATCTATCAAATCCTGTACGTAGTACTACAAAATGCTTTGCTGATTCATAATCACTTATGTAAAGTAAGTCAAAAATTAGTTTCCAATCATATGTTAAACGTCCAACCTTAGCTTTCATAAAGTACTCGCAAGCATTATGCATACTAAGCAAAGGCAATCTTAAAACATTTTTATTCAATCGAATATACATCAAATCATGAGCCTCTTGAGGATACATCTTTTCATAGACCTTTTTGATAAAAAAACCTTCGCGTGCAACAAAGAAAAGTTTATGAAGATTATTTTCTTTTCTAATCGCATGTAACCACTGACAGAAATCCACAATAAGAGGACCTAAAATGGCATATCCTATTCGCTGTTCGGAATTTAAAAACTCTCTATTCGAACAATAACGAGACAACATACTAAATAAATGATCTTTTCCCAAAGATATATCACATTGTTTAATCTTTATATATGGCAAAACATTAGCCTCGTTAGACAATCTTAGTAAAGAAGCTATACCCTTTATTTGAGGCATATTAATATCATTATTAAGGTCATCCCCAATATGAATAAGTTGAGTTGGTTTTATATTCAATTTTCTAAGAACAACAGCAAACAATTCACTTGTTCTCTTAGTTACTCCTTCTTCTCCTGATATATAAAGATAATCATAATCCACCCCAATTTTAGCTAAAATTGTATTTAGTACCCTTCGTGGCAAATACATATCCGTGATTATAACTATCTTCTTCCCATTATCTCGACACCACTTCCAAACCTCAATCATAAGTGGATTACCTACACAATTATCAATCTCGCATTTTTCTTCTAAAAAACGTAATCTACTTTTTTCTTCTTCTGAATAGTCTGATCAATACTCAAATATCATATCCATATTGACCTCATTCCTCCCCAAAACATTTCTTGCTTTAAGTTCAGCATCCATACGTTGTTTAGGATACAAAGGAAGGCTAATACCATACTGTTCTTCATACAAATTAGCAACCATTTGATGTATCATCCTAAAATCGGATACTGTACGAAACATCAATGTATCAAATATATCAAAAGAAACATAGGTGAACGGAATAAGCTGTTCACAATAATTAGATAAGTAACTTCTCAAAATCAAGTAGTATTAACAAGAATAATATTAAAACACTTTTAAATCTTAATACGCATTCTTTTCCCCGACAATCACATTTGCTATGGTTTTATAAATAATATATAAATCAAGTAATAGTGTCCAATGCTCCATATACCAAATATCAGCCTGAACACGACCTTCCATTTGAGACAGTTCTTTCGTTTCACCACGAAAGCCATGGGTTTGTGCCCAACCTGTTACACCAGGTTTGATAAAATGACGCACCATATATTTATCAATCAATCTCGCATAAGTCTCTGTATGAGCCAACATATGTGGGCGAGGTCCAACTATAGACATTTCACCTTTAAAGACATTAATAAATTGAGGAAGTTCATCTATGTTAGAACGTCGAAGGAAATTTCCAAATTTAGTCTTTCGGGGATCATCGGCTGTTGCCTGCTTTTTGTCTGCTTCATCATTCACTCTCATAGAACGAAACTTATAACATTTGAATTCTCTGCCATTCAATCCTGTCCTCATTTGTTTGAAGAATATTGGACCGGGAGAAGTCAATTTTATAATAGTTCCTACAATTAGATAAATAACAGGGAAAACTGTAACCAAAAAAATACCGGATAACATAATATCAAATAGCCGTTTCAAGAAACGATTTTCCACTTTACTTAAAGGTTCATATCTCAAATTCAAAATTGGCATATTACCAATCATACTATGCCAGATACGTTGGGGAAATCCCTTACAAACATTAGGAACACCATGAAAATAAAGCAAATGGTTCTCGCAATAGTTTATAATAGGAACATTATAATGTCCCTCATCCATTGCCAAAGAACAGAATACATGTTTTACGGATGTTTTTCCGGACATAAAATCAGCAAAATTGTCCGGATTACCAAGATAACGGCATTTAGAGGAGAAAGTCTCATTCGGAGTAACATCAAAATAACCAACAACTTCATAAATGGCGGCCAAAGAACTTTCCATTTCCTCATATAATGTATGCATATTATCTCCTCCACCTATAAAAACAGCGTAACTTTTATGTTTACCTTTAGCACAATAATCAATCAGCAAACGACGGATAATAATGCGGTAAACGCTTAATACAACAAAAAGGATAAAAAAATAGATAATAAAAAATAGAGGAGAGATTATGGAGATTCCACTAAAAGCCATGATACACGCCCAAAAAACCGAAAAGATGATAATATTCTTCAGCACACGTACCACAAGCTGATCAGCACGAATCGCCCGGCTATTCCATGCTCTACCCCGGGACGCCGAGCATGCCAAATAACAGAGACTTAACGAAGTCGTCATCCATGAAACTCTGCAGGAAAAAGGTAAAGACACAAATGCTTCTTCCCAAAAGAAAAGGAGAAAGAACAAACACAAGTTCAGAATAATCAAATCTCCCAATACTGCAATAAACTCTACGACTTTATTTATTTGACTGGTTGTTGATACCATATCACATTAAATATTGATTTTAGGCACGGATTTCTTTGAACTTATTCAGAATATCTTCTCCAAATAACTTCCAAAAGATAACAATACAAACTGATAGGAAGATAAAAGCTAAAACATATATTTTTCTACTGGTTCCCGAAGGATATAATGGGATAACCGCAGGCTCTACAACTGCAAAGACTGGTTTTTCTTCCTGGACTTTGGCTCTGGCTACCTGAAGCTGGTTGGCCACCTGAGTATACACTTGGTAGGCAAGGCTCATGTCATTCTGTAAGCGTTCCTGTTCAGTACGAACACTCTGCAAAATAATATTATCATGAGAGTCCATATAATCGGCATATTTCTTCTGGGCGTCGTAATACTCCTGCTGACGCTCTTTAAACAATCTCTCCAAATAAAGACAATCTTCTTTTGCTTTGGTAGTACGATAATCTATGATATATTCCTGCAATTTCCTTACGACAGAATCTGCAACTACTGCGGCAACTTTCGGATTTTGGAAAGTCACGGAAACTGTAGTCATTGAGGTTTTCTTATCTACGGAAGCTATAATCTTTTTCTTGAGTGATTCAATCTTTTGTAATTCCTTTCCAGATAATTCGATTGCACCCTGATTTGCCTTTTTTGAAATTATTAATTCAGAATCTTCTTCAGCAAATAATGACTTCACCCCACTTATTATCATACCTGGAAAACCGATCACATACCCCCACCAAGGAGAAGATTCTTCATCCAAATATGAACTTAAAGATATTTCCTCATCCCCTGATACGGGAACCTTCATATTAGAAAGTTCCAACAAAAAAGGAGTAGAAGATACAATATCTGATGACAGGGAAGCATTTAATGCATCAACACCCCCTCCCATACTAGCACTCCCACCTAAAAAAGAGGCAGCTAAGCCAGTCAACCCACTGTTTCCTTTATCATTCCCCATTTCCGGAGAAAGAGTTACAGTGACCGTATATCTTTTAGGGATACTCACCCCTACAATAATACCAATTAACAAACCAATGGTAGCTGCTTTATAAATTTTCTTACGAATTGCTACAATTTTACGAAATATATCCAATAAATCAATCTCCATATCTTCCAGTTTCCTTTCTACTGATTGTTCTGACATAAATCTTATTTTTTTATCAAATTGGCAATAGAAGCAACCATCATTCCCAATGTACTAAACGTAGTAGCATAACCCAAAATATTACCAATATTAGCCTTCTTCTTAGCTTTACTAGGCACAATAATCTCACAGCCCGGTTCAATCTGTTTCTTGCCGCTACCCTTAACCTTCGTTACCTGACCATTCATATATACTATGAACTTCTTACTCTTCTTCGCATTATCAGAATAACCACCGGCTTGATTCAAATAGTAGTCTACATCCTTGCCCTGCATATAAGAAACCGTATTCGGAACCATGACAGCACCATTGATAGTTACGGTATTATTATTATTAGGTATGGAGATCACATCTCCTTCACGTA
>OGLM01002503.1_pt1 | contig 16567 bp, 13 predicted proteins | sample 1572531 | NCBI WGS metagenome assembly OGLM01 (sample SAMEA2581909, study PRJEB24529) | metagenome | biome: Human gut stool | place: China | collected 2011 | reverse complement strand
GGCTCATCCATGAACAGTACCTGGGGTTCCGGTGCCAGGGTTCTGGCAATAGCAACTCTCTGCTGCTGTCCACCGGACAGTTCTGCAGGATAACGATTCATGAACATTCCGATCTTAACGATTCGGGATACTCTGCGTACTGCCAGGTCAATCTCTTCCTTGGAATATTTTCTGACCCTGGTTACTACCTTGCCACCAGATACGACTTCGAATTTCTCGTTAAGTTCTTCCCTTTTTTCCTTATGACCTGCCAAGATGCTGTCCAATTTTGCAGTCAGTTCCTGCTTCTTTTGCTTTGCGGCACTTTCTTTGTCTGCTGCCTCATGGAGCTTGTAATTATACAGTTCCTTTGCAGTATAGATAGAAATGGTGTAATTATCGATCAGCTTCAGATAGACCATATCCAGGTCTAATTTTCCCTTTTTATCTCTGCATTCCTCAATGAGTTTTACCAGCTCTCCCGGATTCTCCAGTGCCTTGATCATGCTTTTTAAAGCTTTGGCTTCCTCATCGATCACGGGAAGTTCTTCCTTGATATTTCCCAGTCCGAAGGAGATGTTCTGGTATACCGTCATATTCGGCCATAGTGCGTAGTTTTGGAACAGAAATCCGACTTTTCTCTTATTTGCGGGAACATTGATCCCCGCTTCACTATCGAATACCACCCGGTCTCCGATCTTGATCTGCCCGCTGGTAGGGGTCTCCAGACCGGCGATCATACGTAAGGTAGTGGTCTTACCGCAACCGGAGGGACCAAGCAGAGTGATAAAGGAATTATCCTCCATATCCAGACTCAGATCATCTACCGCATAGAATTTTCCCCAACGTTTTGTAACATGTGTTAATTTGATTTCCGGCATAGTTATTTACCTCCGATACCTTCATCCAGGCTGGACCCGGTCAGTTTATTTACCAAAGTGTTAAAGATCAGGATCGTTACGATCAGGATCAGGTTGATGGCGCTGGAGAATGCATACAGTCCCATCTCATCGAAATAATCCAGTGTCGTGGAGAGGATAAAGCCCTGCGTACATAACAGTAAAAACAGGGACAGCTCTCGCAGACAGGTCATGAACGGAAGCATATATCCGTTGATAATGGAAGACTTCTGGATCGGAATGATGATCCGCAGCATCCGCTTGTACCAGGGAATATCCTGGATGATGGCCGCTTCCTCGATCTCTCCCGACAACTGCAGCATGGAGTTCAGTGCACTTCTGCTGGCGAAAGGAATGTACTTGATCACGCCTGCGATGATCAACAATGTGTAAGTGTTGAACAGGTTGATCTTGTCATTGGAGAACAGGATGAAGAACGCTGCGCCCACTGCCAGGGACGGCATCAGGTACGGCAGGAATGCCACACCGTTGACGTAATTCGCCCACTTGCTTCTCCGGTTCTTGGATACCGCATAACCGATCAGGGTGCCAATCGTACCTGCGATCAGAGCACAGCAGACAGCAACTAACATTGTTCCCTTGAATGCTCTCCAGATCAGCGGATTGTGAAGAATACCGGGCTGTCCGTACAGAGCACCGGCTCCGTTGTTATCCGTCAGCCACCACTTGGTGGTCAGAGCACCGGAATCCATGGTATACAGGAAACTGTAATCTCCCGGATTCGGAAGGAAAGTCTCCAGTGCGAAGGACAGGATCGGGAAAATACTGGTGAAGAAGGTGATAACGATCAGAATGACCGCGATCAGGTATTTTCCAACCTTTCCTAAGTTGATCTTGGAGATCTGTCCGGATTTACCGGTAACCGTCGTATAATTTTTACGGCTCTTTAAACTCATTTGGTTCATTAACAGGATCGCCACACCGAAGATCATCATGATGATGGCAAGAATACTGGCTTCCCCGGTATACTTGGAGTTCATGGAGATATACTTGGTGGACAGAGTGGTCAGTCCCAGGTAGTGCGGTACGGGATAACTTCCCATGGCGCTTCCGAATACCAGCAGGATCGTGGAAAGAATCGCCGGTTTTACCATAGGTAAGGTAATGCGGAACATGGTCTTCCACTTCGGTGTATCCAGGATTGTCGCTGCTTCCTCCAGATTGGCATCCATGTTACGGAAGATACCGCCGATCAGGATGTAGGCAAAGGGGGCATACTGCAATCCACACACTACTGTCATGGGGAACAGTCAAAGACACCACCACTTCGGAAAAGCAATTCCAAAGAGGGATGCCAGCAGTCCGTTGGAGGTTCCGGTAACTGCATTACTGTTGAAAACATTCTGCCATACCACTGCCAGTGTCCACTGTGGCATGATATAGGGGAAAATAAAAATAGAGCTTAAATATTTTTTACATTTTAAATTGGTCCTCGTAATTAAGAATGCGAACAAGCCGCCGAACAAAATGGAGATCAAGCAGGTAAAGACTGCCAAAAGAACAGTATTTAACAGCGGTGTCCACAGATTTGTTCTCGCCAGTTTACTGGTGAACAGATCCGCATAGTTGGCAACGGAATACCCGCCTGCCTTTCCGGTAAGATGTGCATCGATGGTGCCCGGATGGATCTTGAAGGTATCCTCGACGATTGCCACGATCGGCGCCACTGTGGTAAAAGTAAGTACAATACCAAACAGAAGCAGAATGATATTTTGTGGCTTGGAGAAATACGTCTTGATCTTGTTCAGAACAATCACCATCTTGCTTGTTTTTTTTGTGGCACTCTGATTCATGGTTAACCTCTCTTCCCAATACAAGCTTTTGGTCCTGTAAACCATTCCCCCTGCGAATAAGAAAACTGCTACTTACATGCAGGCATGATGTAGCAGATTTTCTTATTCTGACAGGACGAATAGTCACTATTTTATATCATATATCACTCATATCACTCAGCAGTATACTTCGGTAACAGCTCGATCCAGCTTCCTACCGTGAAGGATACGGATGCGCAGTACTCAGGATCTTCCAGCACCAGTTCGCCATCGGTAGACCACCAGTCGAAGCCTCTATCATTCTTGCTCTCGTATACAACATTACCGTTCTCATCATTACCGCCGGTGCTGTGCTGATAGGTAGCTTCGATTGCCTTTGCCACTTCAGGGTTAGCGGAATAACCGCCCATGTCTTTGCCCCATGCGCTGAAGCCGTCTTCCGTACAGGTCATGTATGCGATGAAAGCACATGCAGTCCAAGGCAGCGGGCTGTTATCGGTAACGAACAAGTAATGACAGTAACCGTAGCCACCGATTCCCTGATAACCATCCTGATAAGCGGCAACCTTGATATTGTTCACAGATACACCTGCGGATTCTTCTACGGAGCGCAGTTTACTATATACTAACAATCCACACTGATCGGTAGCGGAATCGGATACCAGCGTATTACAGATAGGTCCATCATCGGTCTGGGCATTGTAGCTGCCTACCCAAAGTTTGATCCATGCCAGGGCATATTTACCATCAGCGCCTAAGCCTAAATCATTTGCCTCGGATTCCATCTCATCAATCGTGGGCTGGAAGTAAGCCTGCTCATCAGCGGGTAATGCATTAAAGGCATCCTTTAACATGGCTGCATATTTGTCTTCGGTCAGCATGTACAGGAAGTTCTTGCCGACGATCTCGGAGTCGATGTCCATGAACAGGCCATGCTCGCCCTCGGCGACGAAGTCCCAGCAGTTATCGTAGGTCTTGTCGCCCACGCAGTTGTACATAAAGACCTTGTTGAGCGTCTGCAGCGGCAGGAAGCCGGTGTAGGCGTCGGCGGTGGTGCCGTTGGCATCGGCCCAGTCCTTCGGGATGAAGGTGTCGAGGATGCCGGTCTGAACCATCTTGCTCTCGATCTGGTTGCCGTCCTGAATGAGGGTCATGGCGAACGTGCCGGTGCCCTTCAGGGAGTCAGCGGTCAGCTGATCGAAGATCTTGTTGTTCTTGGGCTGCTGCCACTCGAACTCCATGTTGTAGCTGGAATCGATGGACTGCAGATACTCAATGAACAGAGGCAGGGCGCTCTTGCCGCGGCTGGAGTTGCCGACGCCGTAGAACATCTTGCCGTTGGACTCTTCAATGGCCTTCTTCGCCAGCTCTTCAAGGGTCATGCCTTCGGCTTCCTTGATGATCTGCTGGGTCGCAGTCAGATTTTCGGGCTCGGCAGCGGGCGTTTCCTCTGCGGGAGCCTCGGTGGTTTCGTTGGTTTCAGTGGTTTCAGTGGTTTCGGTCGTCTGGGTATCTTCTGCGGGAGCGGTCGTGTCAGCCGGGGTCGTCGCCGGAGCGGCAGCGCAGGCAGCCATGGACAGAACCATCACAGCAGCCAGCAGAAGCGCAAGCATCTTCTTCATTCTGATATTCCTCCTGATAAAATTTGAATTCGTGCAGCAGCTAACGGGAGTTCTGCATCGTATGCTCTCATTTTACGGTGTTTCTGCACAAAAGAACAGTGGACAAATCTGCGATTATTTGTGATTCTCTGCGATAATTTTAAAAATTCAATGAAAACCGAGCCGGAGATGTGTTATAATCAGGGCAAAATAACAGAGAGTTTTGTTCTCGCTGCTACAGGACACGGAAACTATGAAACACATACGCATTCTGATATTATGTATAGCATTCGCTCTTCTGACCGGCTGCGCGCCCGCCGCACAGGATACAGCCGCCTACGCGCCGGATGAATCGGAGCGTCTCGTTCTGTACACCTCGCACAAAAAAGAGGTCTGGTGGCCGATCGTCAAGGAATTTGAATCGCGCACCGGAATCTGGGTCGAGGTCGTACAGGGCGGCACAAACGAACTGCTTGAGCAGCTGCAAAAGGAGCAGGACGCACCACGGGCCGACGTGATGTTCGGCGGCGGCGTCGAGAGTCTCGAAGCCTGCCGGGCGTTGTTTGAGCCCTACGTCTGCCGCGGCGCGGAGCAGATTTTGCCGCAGTACCGTGCGCAGGACAGCAGCTGGACGCCGTTTTCCTCGCTTCCGGTCGTGCTGGTCTACAATCCGAAGCTGCTGTCCTCCGGACAGCTCAGCTGCTGGGCCGATCTTCTCGACCCTGCGCTGCGCGGGCAGATCGCCTTTGCCGATCCATCCGTCTCCGGCTCGAGCTATACCGCGCTCGTGACGATGCTCTGCGCGCTGGGCGGCGACGCGGATGAGGTGCTGCAAACATTTGCGGAAAACCTGGACGGAAAGCTCCTGTCCGGTTCAGGTGCGATCATTTCCGCCGTTGCAAACGGCGAAGCGCTCGTCGGCATCACGCTGGAGGAGACCGCGCGCAAGCGCATTGCTGCTGGGGACGGGATCGCCATGGTCTACCCCGCAGACGGCACAAGCTGCGTACCGGACGGCTGCGCCGCGCTGAAGGGCGCGCCGCACCCCGACAACGCAAAGCTGTTTCTCGATTTTGCCGTCAGCTACGACGTGCAGCAGCTGCTGCAGTCTGATTTTTACCGCCGCCCGGTGCGCAGCGACGTGAGTCCTGCCAGCAAACTGCCGGAACTATCCGCCATTCGTCAGGTCGCGTATGACGTAAGCTGGGCAAGCGAGCACCGCGAAGCAATTCTGATGAGTTGGGCCTTTTATCTCGGGACGGAGGCGGAACAATGAAGCGGCTTCACTTTTCCTCCTTCCGTCAGCGGCTGAACGCGGCGTTTCTGGCCGTGTCTCTGGTGCCGATGCTGTTGTGCTCCGGTCTGCTGCTGCAGATTTTCCGCCTGCGCATGACGTCGAACGCCCAGCAGACGGCCCAACAGCAGCTGTCCGCCTCCTGCGAGGCGCTTGATACGCTGCACAGCGGCTTTTTGCAGACAGCCGCATCCCTGCAGCACAATCCACTCGTTGCACAGGCGCTGTTTGACGCAGAAGCGGAGGACACGGCGGTCTACAGCCAGCTGTTCGACGCTACAGAGTCCGTGCGCAGCTTTGCACGCTTTGACCTTTACGATATCAGCGGCCGCTGGCGCTATTCGACACAGACAGCGCCCGAAATCCGGTCGCTGCCGACCAACTGGGGCCTTTTATACGAGGCGGCCTGCGCCGGAACCGGTGTTCTGGTGTGCAGCGCGGCAGAAGATCCGGCCGACACAGACGAGCCGCTTCTGCACGCTGCGATGCTCCTGACCGACCGCTACGGCGCGCCGGTCGGATATCTCACCATCGGCATGCTGGAAACGCAGCTGCGGACACTGCTCGGCGGCACAGCTGGTGCGCAGAACGAACTTCTTCTGCTCGACGCGCGCTGGCGTCCGGTCTACTGTACGCAGCCGGCACAGACCCAGAGCCTCGCCGACGCGCTGCGCGGGCAGCTTTTGTCCGGCAAGGCGCTCACCGGTCTGTCTGCCGACGTTTCCTATACCGTGCGGCAGCATACCGAAACCGGTCTGTATCTCGTCCTGCAGCAGCCGCAGCCGCTCAGCGCCGGAACACTCCGGCTTTTGTACTCGGTGAGCGTGCTGTGCGCGCTGGCCTGCATCATTTTAAGCGTCGTACTCAGCCTGCAGCTAAGCCGGCAGGTCTTCCAACCGATCGGCAGACTGCATCACGCCATCCGGCAGGTCGGGAAAAATAATCTGGACGTGCAGGTTCCCGTTCCCGCCGGCCGGCATGACGAATTGGGCGAATTGGCACAGCAGTTCAACACCATGGTCGTCGCCCTCCGGCACAACCAGCAGGCACTGTTGGAAAACCAGCGCGCACTTAACCGCGCGCAGATCCGCATGCTGCAGGCGCAGCTAAACCCGCATTTTCTGTGCAACACGCTCGACACCATGAAGTGGATCAGCAAAATCAATCAAGTGCCGCAGGTGGCGCTGATGTCAACGAATCTTGCCGATATCCTTCGCTTCTGCATCACGCCGGACGAATTTGTCCCCCTGCGGCGGGAGTTGGAGATTTTGAGCCGGTACGTCGAGATTCAGCGCATCCGCCTGTCGGAAAGCTTCTCATACACGGAAGCCGTGCCGGAGGCGCTTCTTTCGTGCATGGTTCCGAAAATGCTCCTGCAGCCGCTGGCAGAGAATGCCATTCTGCACGGCCTTTCCGGTGTAGAACACGGTGAACTCTCCGTCACGGCCGTGCTTGCGGAGCAGGACGTGCTCGAGATCCGCGTCCGGGACAACGGCTGCGGCTTCCCGCCGGACCTTCTGGGGCCTTACAAACCGCCGGAAACGCAGACGGGACATCTGGGACTATTAAATGTAGACACGATCCTGCGCAAGCATTACGGCGACGCGTTCGGTCTGCGTCTTGAAAATCCGGAGGGCGGCGGCGCCTGTATTCTTGCGCGCCTGCCCGCGAAGGGAGGGCCCGGCGTATGATGCGGGTAATGGTTGTAGAGGATGAGGAAATGATCCGCAAGGGTATCGTCATGGCAGTAGACTGGGCGGCGCTGGACTGCATCGTGGTCGGCGAAGCCGCCAACGGCGAACAGGCCCTTGCCGTCGCGGAGGACTGCCAGCCGACGCTTATCATCACGGATCTCAAAATGCCGAAGATGGACGGGCTGGAGATGGTGCGGCGGCTGCGCGAAGCAGGCAGCCGCGCGTATGTCATCATTCTGACCGCCTACGATTCGTTCGCCTACGCGCAGACGGCCATCCGTCTGGGCGCGGTGGACTTTCTGCTGAAGCCTTTTCATGACGGCGATCTGGAAAACGCCGTTCTGGCGCTGCAAAAGCGCATCGCCGCACAAACCGCACCGCAGCCAGAGCCGCTTCCCGGCGTGAAGCCCGGCCCCAAGAGCCGCTATGTGCGCGAGGCAATGGTGTACCTTGAGCAAAACTGCGGCAGCGGCGATCTGTCCGTCGGGCAGGCGGCAGCGCAGCTGGGACTGAGCGAAGGACATCTGAGCCACCTGTTCAAAAAGGAAACGGATATGACGCTCGGCGCGTATCTTACGCGCTGCCGCATCCAGAAGGCTATGGCGTTGCTGCGCGAGGGAAAGCTGAAAGTCTACGAGGTTGCGGAGGCCTGCGGCTACCGCGATATTGCATATTTTTCCGGCACCTTCAAAAAAATCACCGGGAAAACACCCTCGGAGTATCAGGACAGTCTTTCATTTCGTTTTTAGGAGGAAACGCCATGTACTGCATTCTGGTTGCCGGTATGCCCGCCAGCGGCAAGAGCACCATCGCCGTCAGGATTTCAGAGTCTCTGGGAATTCCAATGCTGTCCAAGGACTCCATCAAGGAGGTGCTGTTTGACGATCTGGGCTTTCACAGCCGGGCAGAAAAGGTTCAGCTGGGCACAGCGGCCATGCACATTCTGTACTACGCCGCGGCCCAGCTGATGAAAGTGGGAAAACCGTTTATTCTGGAAAATAATTTTGAGGACGCTTCCATTCCCGGGATTATGGCACTGCTGGAAACCCATCACTATACCGCCGTGACGGTTCGCCTCACCGGTGACCCGGAGGTCATCTACCGGCGGTTTGCCGCCCGGGATCTGTCCGACACCCGGCACCGGGGCCATGTGGTCAACGACTGCTACCCGGAGCCGCCGGGAGCCCCCCTAGAAAACCCCACAAGAAAAAGCTATGAGCAGTTTCTGGACGATATCGCGGCCCGGGGATATACCCGCTTTCAGGCCAACGGCCCGGTGCTGGAGGTGGATGTGACGGATCTGAGCGAACTGGACTTCCCACGGCTGATGGGTTCTCTCACCGGTTTTGTACAGAGGGCAGTTCCTGGATATCCTCTGCGACTGCCCACACGAAATGCACAATCTCACCGGAAATGATTTCCTGTCCGGGATTGTCAGGGATTTGAAGATGGAGCACAAAGAGCTCTTGTACTTCCTGTCTCTCCAGATAAAGCTGTACCAGCATTTGATTCAAAAGCGGGATGCGCAAGCACCTCTGACACTCCGGGAAAAGGAATTTATTGAGCTGTATGAGGATGCCATGAATCACCAAAGCAAAACCGGCACCAGAGTGAAACGGCAAAACAAATTCCCGAAACGCAAAAAAGCCACCATCGACAATGTCAGTGATGGCTGATGGTACGCGATTTGTCAAGGATAACTTTCCCCTGTTCCCTTTGATACGTGGTTTTTCGGTGTATCGCACATAGTGTTTTTATCCGTTTTGTGGACTATAGCCTATATCATACTACCAACGGTGATGTTTTACAACACAGAAAAAAGAAAAGATGGGCAGCATCCGTAAGTGATTACAGATGCTGCCCGTTGAAATTATGCTTTTATCCCCTTTCTGACAGAATGAAGGAATCAAATTTCCTGATCCTGTTTGTGGGATGTGCGCTGCTGCGCCTGTTCAAAATTCTTGCGGGCAGAGTCCACATAGAATTTAATTTTCCAAAGCTGCTGAGAATCCTCCCGGATGGATTTGAACTGGGCATAGGTTTCGGCATGCTCCTGTTCCAATCTGGCATCCGTAATTTTCGGAATGAAAAATCATGGATACCCGTCGCTTTATGATCTTCATATTAAAATTTCCATCCTCACGAATGAAAGTCAGTATGAAAATGCGGATATTTTTCCCATTTTTTGAGCTGCACAGCTGGGACTAAAGACTCGCTGTCCAGCCGAAACAGAACTGTTCAGAGGTTCCCCGATACACGATATCAATCTGATAAAAGTGTTATAGCAACTGCGCCAGAAGCGCGTCCGGCATTACGCCGGAGAAGCCTGGGATGGTCAGCTCTGCCGACGGGAGCAGCCGGGCCGTTCCGATGCCGATGGCTTTCATTCCGCCCCGGTGGGCGGCCTCGATACCTGCGGCTGAGTCCTCGAAAACCAGGCACTGCTCAGGTGGGAGTCCCAGAGCCTCCGCTCCTTTGAGGAACACCTCCGGGTTGGGCTTGCCGTTTACAATTTTCCTGCCGTCGATGACGGCGTCAAAAAACGCCGTAATTTCCAGCTTTTTCAGGACAAACTCCGCATTTTTGCTGACACTGCCAAGAGCTGTCCGGTATCCCTCGGCCCGGGCAACGCGTAAGAATTCCGACACGCCCGGCAGCAGCGCCGCCGGGGTCAAAGTGCCGATCATCTCCCGGTAGCGGTCATTTTTCCGGGTGCACAGCCTCTCTTTTTCGGATTCCGAAAGGGAGCGGTTTCCCTTTTTCAGCAGAATTTCCAGGCACTGTGCCCGGCTGATGCCCAGAAAGGCCTCGTGGTCTGCCGGAGTGAAGGGAATTCCCAATTCTTCGGCAAGCTCCTGCCACGCCCGGGCGTGGAGGGGGTTCGTGTTCACCAGAACGCCGTCCAGATCGAATAACAGTCCCCGGATCACAGCAGCTTCAGGGTGCCGGAGGTGATGCGCCGACCGCTTGACCGGTCAAAGAGCATCACGCTGCTGCCGGTGATATCCAGCAGGTGTTTGCTTCCGATGGTAAACAGGGTGCTGCCGAAGACCACGCCGGTGAGCAAATACTCTCCGATGCGCACCTTGACGGTGGATTCCATGCCGGTGGGCATGGCACCGTAAATCTCGCACTCCACATTTCCACCGCCGGTGATGGACAGGAACTCCGGGCGGATGCCCAGCACCAGATCCTCGTTGGTGAGCATCGGCTCCTCGTGGATGCCGTCGTCCTCGTCGTTGACTCTGGCGATGTGGTAGCGGAAGGTCTCGTCCTTGTTGCTCTTTTCCACGTAGCCGCTCTCTCCCGCACGGGCCTTCAGAGCCTGCGCCTGGGCTTCCAGCTCCTCGTCCCGCCGGTGGAACCACTGGGGCAGCTGCAATGGCTGCTCGGGGGTGAAAACTGCCTTGTGTCCGTCCAGCAGCGTCAGCTCAATGCTGCCCTCAGGCCCCTGCCAGCCCTTGGCCTCCACAAAGTTGATGGAGGGGTTGCCCACGAAGTCTGCCGCAAAAAGATTGGCAGGGTGATTGTAAACTTCCAGCGGCGCGGCATACTGCTGAAGGACACCGTTGTTCATCAGGCAGATCTGCGTTGCCAGCGTCATGGCCTCCATTTGGTCGTGGGTGACGTATACGAAGGTGGAGCCGGTCTCCACATGGAGCCGCTGCAATTCATAGCGCATTTCCAGACGCAGTTTGGCATCCAGATTGGAAAGCGGCTCGTCCATGAACAGCACGCTGGGCTCGGGAGCCAGCGTCCGGGCGATGGCCACACGCTGCTGCTGACCGCCGGACAGCTCCGCGGGATAGCGGTCCATGAACATACTGATTTTGACGATGCGGGACACCCGGCGCACGGACAGGTCGATCTCTTCTTTGGTCAGCTTGCGCACAGCAGTTTCCACCTTGCCGTCCTTGAGAAGCTCAAAGTTCTCGTTGAAGGGCTGAGCCTTTCGAGCGGCCTCCACCTTTTCTTCCAGAGCCTTTACCTCGGCGGACACGTCCTTACCCTGCTCCAAATGATAGCCGAACAGCTTTTGGGCAGTGTACTGGGAGATGGTGTAGGTATCGATCAGCTTGATGATGGCCTTCTTTTCGTCCAGCTTGCCGTTTTTATCCCGGCATTCCTCAAGAGTCTTTACCACATCCTGAGGATTTTTGAGGATCTGTGCCAGACGGGCGGCGTTTTTCGCCTCAAAGCTGATCTTCGGCATTTCCTCCTTGATGTTTGACAGGCCGAAGGAAATATTCTGGTAGACGGTCATGTTGGGCCACAGGGCATAGTTCTGGAAGAGGAAGCCCACCTTCCGCTTGTTGGCGGGGATGTTGATGCCCAGCTCACTGTCGAATACCACCGTGTCGCCGATGGTGATGCGTCCGCTAGTGGGGGTCTCCAGTCCCGCGATCATCCGCAGGGTGGTGGTCTTGCCGCAGCCGGAGGGGCCCAGCAGGGTGACAAACGCGTTATTTTCAATGACCAGATTCAGGTCGTCCACACCATAGAACTTGCCCCAGCGCTTGGTGATATGCTCTAATCTGATTTCAGGCATGATTTAACCTCCGATTCCTTTATCCAGGCTTGCGCCCGTGATTTTGTTGACGAGGGTGTTGCAGACCAGAATGGTCACGATCAGGATCAGGTTGATGCCGCTGGAGAACGCGTAGAGGCCCATCTCGTCGAAGTAGTCCAGCGTCGTCGAGAGGATGAAGCCCTGCACGCACAGCAGCATGAACAGCGACAGCTCACGCAGGCACGTCATGAACGGCAGCAGGAAACCGGAAATGATCGAGGATTTCTGGATGGGGATGATGATGCGGGTCATGCGCTTGATCCAGGGAATATCCTGAATGATGGCCGCTTCTTCGATCTCGCCCGACAGCTGGAGCATGGAATTGAGGCTGCTGCGGCTGGCAAACGGGATGTATTTGACCGTGCCGACGATAATGAGCAGCGTGTAGGTATTGAACAGGTTCAGCTTTTCCGTCGAGAACAGGATGAAGAATGCGACGCCCACAGCGATGGACGGCATGAGATACGGCAGGAAAGCGACGGAGTTCACATAGTTCGCCCAGCGGCTGCGGCGGTTTTTCGAGACGGCGTAGCCGATCATCGTGCCGATGGAGCCGGCCAGCAGCGCACAGGCCACGGAGACAAGGATCGTGCCCTTGAACGCACGCCAGATCGTCTCGTTATACAAAATGCCCTTCTGGCCGTACATGCCGTTTTCGGTGACGTTCTCCGCCGTGACCCACCACTTGGTCGTGAGGTTCGACGCGTCGCCCGTGTACAGGAACGAATAGTCGCCCGGATTCGGCAGGAACGTCTCGAACGCGAAGGAAATGATGGGGAAGATGCTCGTGAAGAACGTGAGAATCACAAGGATCAAGGCGATGACGACGCGGCCGGTTTTGCCGAGCGTGATCTTGGAGATCTGGCCGGACTTGCCGGTGACAGTCGTGTAATTCTTGCGGCTTCTGAGCGAGAGCTGGTTCAGAAGCATGATCGCCACGCCGAAGACCATCATGATGATGGCAAGAATGCTCGCTTCACCCGTATACTTGGAGTTCATCGAGACATACTTGGTCGACAGCGTGCTCAGGCCCAGATAATGCGGCACCGGATAAGAGCCCATCGCGCTGCCGAAAACCAGCAGGATGGTGGACAAAATCGCGGGCTTTACCATCGGCAGCGTAATGCGGAACATGGTCTTCCACTTGGGCGTGTCGAGAATGGTCGCGGCCTCTTCAAGATTGGCGTCCATGTTGCGGAAAATGCCGCCGATGAGGATATAGGCGAACGGCGCGTAGTGAAGGCCCAGAACCATCAGGCTCGGGAACAGGCCCTTGCACCACCACATCGGCATGTTGACGCCGAACAGGGCGGCAAGCAGACCGTTGGACGTGCCGGTGACGGCGTTGGAGTTAAACAGGTTCTGCCACACGACGGCCAGCGTCCACTGCGGCATGATGTACGGGAAAATAAAGATGGAGCTCAGATATTTTCTCCACGCAAGGTCGGTGCGCGTAATCAAAAACGCAAACAGCCCGCCGTAGAGAATGGACACCACGCACGTGCCGACAGCGAGGAGCACCGTATTGAGAAGCGGTGTCCACAAATTTGTCTTGGCCATGCGGCTGGTGAAAAGGTCGGTGTAGTTGACGGTCGTATAGCCGGACGCCTGCCCGGTCAGATGGGCGTCAATGGTGCCGGCGTGAATTTTGAAGGTATCTTCCACGATGGCGACGATCGGCGCGACCGTGGTGAAGGTCAGGACAATGCCAAGCAGCAGCAGAATGACGTTGTGCGGCTTGGAAAAGAAGGTCTTGACCTTATTGAGCACAATCGTGGATCTGCTTGCGCGGAGGGTAGTGGGTCGGCTCATGGCTTCCTCCTCTTTTCTCAGGTTTGAAGGGCGGATGATGGGGTATGTTTTTGCAAAGGCGCCCCTGGATGCGCATCCAGGGGCGCCGGTAAGGTGCTGGTTGACAGATCAGCCTGCGGAGTATTTGCTCAGCATTTCGATCCAGCTGCCGACGGTGAATGCAACGTCTGCGCAGTATTCCGGATCCTCGAGCACGAGCTTGCCGTTGGTCGTCCACCATTCATAGCCGCGGTCGTTCTTTGCTGCGAATTCAACAGTGGTGCCGTCCTCGGCCATGCCGCCGATGGAGTGATGGAAGTTGGCCTCAGTCTCCTCTGCCACGGTCGGGTTGGAGGAGTAGCCGCCCATGTCCTTGCCCCAGGCAGAGAAGCCGTCGGCGGTGCAGGTCATGTAGGCGATGAAGGCGCAGGCCGTCCAGGGCAGCGGGGAGTTGTCGGTGACGAACAGGTAATGGCAGTAGCCATAGCCGCCGATACCCTGATAGCCGTCCTCATACGCGGCGACCTTGATGTTGTTGACGGAGACGGAGCTGGACTCCTCGACGGAGCGGAGCTTTGAGTAAACGAGAAGGCCGAACTGATCCTTCGCGGAAGCGTCGACAAGGGTGTTGCAGATGGGGCCGTCGTCGGTCTGGGCGTTGTAGCTTTCGACCCACAGCTTGATCCACGCCAGTGCATAAGCGCCGTCAGCGCCGAGGCCGAGGTCTGCAGCTTGCCGGAAAGGACACAATACGGCTATCGCTGCCTTGCCCTGCTGCAGGGGAACCGCATGCAGCTCTATCTCCGCAATGCGCCGGAGGATGCCGCGCTCGGCGACCGCGTGCGCGTCACGGCGGATGTGACGGAGACAGGGAATTCCCTGTATCTGGCTTCCAATGACATTCTCCTGCTCGGCTTTGCCCGCGGCGAGGCCGAATGGGAGCATCCGGAGCAGGTGTCGCTGCGCTATGCGCCGCAGCGGGCCCTGCTGGCCGTGCAGCGCACGATCACGAATTGCTTTCCGGCCGATACTGCGCCGCTTGCCATCGCTCTGGTGACGGGCGACACGTCCGGCCTGCCCTATGCTCTGCAGACGGCCATGTCCGACGCGGGCATCTCCCATATCGTGGCGGTCTCCGGCATGCATGTGCCGCTGCTGCTCGGCGTGGTGCGCCTGCTGTGTCTGCGGCGCAGGCGGCTGACGGCGGGCGTCGGCATTACGGTGATGGTCTTCTTTGCTGCCATGCTGGGCTTTCGGCCCTCCGTCACGCGCGCCGTGGTCATGAATGCCGTGCTGCTGCTCGCGCCGCTGCTCGGGCGGGAGAACGACGGGCCGACGTCCCTGTGCTTCGCTCTGCTTCTGCTGCTCCTGCCGAACCCGCGCGCCATTGCAAATGTCGGCCTGCAGCTGTCGTTTGCCGCCGTGGCGGGACTGCAGCTGTTTTCCGGCGGCTTGACGGGCTGGCTGGAGGGCCTGCTGCGTGTCGCGGCCCTGCGGGAGCGCCATCCGCTCCCGGCGCGGCTGCTGCGCGCGATCTGTGCGTCGCTTGCGGCCACGCTCGGTGCACTGGCCTTCACGCTGCCGCTGGCCGCGTGGGATTTCCGGTCGATCTCCCTGGCCGCTCCGTTGACGAATCTGCTGGCCCTGCCGCTGTTCAGCCTTGCGTTCTCGCTCGGGTGCGTCACGGCCGTGCTGGGCCTTGTGTGGCTGCCGCTCGGGCGGATCGCAGCGTGGCCCGCGGCGTGGCTGCTCCGGCTGGCGCGCGGCATCGTCACCACGGCGGCCGGGCTTCCCTATGCGGCCATCTATCTCAACCGGACGCTCCTGTGCGTCTGGCTCATTGCCGCGACCGGAATGTTTGTGATCTTTCTGCTCCAGCGGCGCAGGCAGCCCGGCGTGTTTGCGGCCTGCCTGGCCGTGACGCTAACGGCAGCGATCCTCGGCGCGGCCCTGTGGGAGACGGACCCCGTCTCCATGACGGCGCTGGACGTCGGGCAGGGCGCCTGCACCGTTCTGCGGGGCGGCGGTGCGACATTTGTGGTGGACTGCGGCGGCGAGGGCGGAGAGGCTGCCGGCGAAACGGCCGCGCGCGAGCTGCGCATGGGCGGTGAAACGTCCATCGACGGCCTCATTCTGACGCATCTGGATGCGGACCACTGCAACGGGGCCGCGCAGCTCATGGCTCGTGTGCAGGTAAGGCGGCTGTTCCTGCCGGAGCAGGACAGCGACAGCCGCGAGGCGATCCTGACTGCGGCGGAGCGCTGCGGCACGGAGATCGTCTTTGTCACGGAGGACCTGACGCTTGATTTTTCCGGCGGCAGCCTGCGGCTGTTTGCGCCGGTCCTGCCCGGCTCGCGCAATTGCGGCCTTGCCGCATTGATGTCCGCGGGAGAATATGATATACTGATCCCGGGCGATATGCCGGCCGCCGCAGAGCGCGTGCTGGCCGATACGCACAGCCTGCCGCAGGTGGAGGTGCTCGTTGTCGGGCACCACGGCGCGGCAAGCTCCACTGCGCCGGAGCTGCTGCAGACCGTTTCACCGGAGATCGCAGTTATTTCCGTGGGCGCGGACAATTCCTACGGCCATCCCGCGCAGGCCGTGCTCGACCGCCTGACGGAGGCGGGCGCTGCCGTGTACCGCACGGATCAGGCGGGCGATATTACGATCACGAGGTAAGGCTATGGCAAAAAAAGCGGAATCCGGCGGCTATGCGCGCCTGAAGGGCGACCTGGCGCAGAAGACGCCCGGCAGCTTCTATGTGCTCTATGGCGAGGAGGACTATCTTCGCCGCTACTATCTTTCCATGCTGCGCAGGCAGCTCGTCGACGGGCCGACGGAGGACTTTAACTTCCACCGCCTGACATCGGAGAATTTTTCGATGCAGGTCCTCTCGGAGAGCCTCGAGGCCCTGCCGATGATGGCGGAGCGCACGATGATCCAGGT
>OGLM01002498.1_pt1 | contig 16597 bp, 19 predicted proteins | sample 1572531 | NCBI WGS metagenome assembly OGLM01 (sample SAMEA2581909, study PRJEB24529) | metagenome | biome: Human gut stool | place: China | collected 2011 | reverse complement strand
CTTTTGACTTGACGGAAGTATCATTATCCCCTCTGCCTGTCGTCGCCGTCATTGAATTTGCCTTTCAATGTCTGAGTCCTGAAGATATATAAAATATGTTCGCTCATGTGGCTTGTCCGTTCCGAACAGCAGAAGGAAAGTATCTGATGTGCTGATATTTTATTTTCAAAGTGCAACGCCTGTTCGCTGAAAAAGAAAACAGGCGAAAGGATTATTTATCCCTTCACCTGTTTCCTCACTTAAGTGCCAAAACACACCCCTAATTTATAAATTTTTTAAAATATTTTTTATTTTTGCCGCTGCACGATATACAGACCTTTGAATGCTTTGATAAGTACAGCCTTCTTCAAACGCTATTTCGTCAAAAGTTTTTTCTTCAAAATAATACTTTTTCAGTCTGTGTTTCTGCACTTCCGGCAAATTTTTTATCGCCATATGCAAATTTTCCATATCCTGAGTATCATCCAAGTATTCTTCCATACATTAAACATTTATAGCGCCTCTTTCGTGTAATGTGCTTTCGTATATTCGTATTCATTCATCCAAGAAATATCTTCAAGCTCTTATTTATTAAAACTATCAAATATTTCTTAGATATTAAAACTTTTTGAATACAATTATTAGCATCTGTAAATGAGATATAGTACTTTCCCTTTTCTGTATGTAATGTGTAAGGATTATACTTATCCTTTCTTCTTTTTGGACGCTTGCTGTCCATATTAAAACCTCCAATCAATCTGAATTCACACAATTCAGGTCAATTGGAGGGCTCTTGTTTCTACAAATCATTTTGCCCTTTCTGCTTTCAATGCAAAAAAGAGCATAAAAATGCCGACAGGTAATAGCATTAAAAGCTAAAACCTGTCGGCATTTAACAAGCACATATTAAATATCTTCTTATTTTTTCTGTTTTTGTTATTTCCCGTTCTCGAACACATACAGATACAAATCCTCAAGGGTTGCTTTTACGGATTGTATTTCATAGTTTTCAGGTGGGATATCAGTTACTAATCTTACAATGATTTTTTCGTCGTTATGATAGAGATTTGACACACGGTAATTATCTTGAAAATATTTAAGTTCTTCCTTATTAATTTCGACTTCAAATACCTTATTTTCAATTTCTTTTGTAAGGTTGGTACAGGTATCATGCGACACAAGCTTACCGTTCTTGAGCAATATTATTTCCCTTGCGATAAACTCAATATCTGAAACTACATGTGTTGAAAACAATATAATCTTATCCTCAGCAATCTCACTTATAAAGTTGCGAATACGAATTCTCTCTTTCGGATCGAGTCCCGCAGTGGGTTCATCAAGCAGTATTACTTTTGGATTTCCAAGCAATGCCTGCGCCAGAAGAACACGTTGCTTCATTCCGCCCGAAAAAGAACCCACCTTTTTATGTGCTACATCGGACAAATTAACAAATTCTAACAACCTGTCAGTTTGTTCCTTTGCTTCATTCTTTTTCAAGCCTTTTAATGAGGCTATATATAGCAAAAAAGCTCTTGCTGATATCTGATCATAAAAACCTTGCTGCTGTGACATATAACCAAGATGTTTTCTGAACCTATTACCGAGTTTCAAAATATCTGTCCCGTCATATAAAATCTCTCCTGAGGTCCTCTTGACATTATCAGTAATCAGATTCATAAGGGTACTTTTACCTGCTCCATTTGCTCCGAGAACACCATATATTCCATTTGAGAGCGACAGGCTGAGGTTATCCAATGCACAGTTGTTACCATAGTATTTTGTTAAATTTTTTATTTCAAGTGTCATTACCAAACCTTCTTTCTTTGCACCATTTTTGTCTTGCAAAAAAGATAGATGATATTCCCAAGATAAGCATTAAAACAAGCTGAATAAAATAAGTTGTACCATTAGATGACAGTATTAACTTCATTGAGGCTAATGGAGGAATAACCGAAATATAACCCCAAAAATCAATTCCAAGTATATAGAGCAGAGCAGGTACAACCAACAGAATTGTCGAGATAATCATACTAATCTCATATTTTCCCAATGTAGAAATCAAACATACTATGAAGCAAGCAGAAATCATAATAAGCAGTTTTGAAATATATAATCCTAATAGAAAAATAATAAGACTGCAATTAAAAGGAATTATATTCAGGAATTCAATACTGTAAATCGGAGCATTTAAGTTTTCAATCGGGTATCTGATGCATACGCTAATAACTTCTACACAACTTGTACATAGCCATATTATTAGGGTAATAATAGTTGCTGCCAGAACCTTTTTCCTAAACAGAAATTGGCGTCCTTTAAACGAAGACATAAGCACAGGATATACCATTGACTGCTTTTCATAGGCAAAAACATTTGACAAAATAATAATAATACAAAAAACAGAAAGTAATGCAAAGTTCTGTTGCCTTGAAAAAGCCTTTGAATCCAGCAGTTCAATGTATCCTTCTGGGTTTACAAGCCAGGCATTGTCACCTTGCTTTTCAGCATAATTTATACGCTCCTGTATAATATTCAGAGCTTCTCTTTTACTATCAAAAGCATCTGATTTCAAGACATGCGAATTATAGTTATTTTGAGTAATTTTACCTTCTCTATAATCCAAATATGCTTGGGCAAGTTCAGAATCCACTTTTTCAATTTCGTCTTTCAAATTCACAGCGTATTGACGCGCAAAATCTGTTAATTGTCCACTATATTTCTCATAAAATTCGTTAACTATGCTTTCTGTTTCACTTTGATAAATTTCTGTTGTATTAACAGTATTAAAAAGGACAAATATCAGCACAGTTAAAACTATCCATCCCTTTTGAATGATTAAGAGTTTATAAAGTTCATAGCCGATAATAGATATTTTTTCAACTGTCTGCCAGTATAAATCAGCTAATTTTTTAAAGAACTTATTAAGCAGATTCGTTAACTTATTTCCGTTAGATTCAGGGTATTTAAACGCAGAAACCAACACTGTTATTAATCCAAAAATGAGTATAAACGCTATTAAAGAGTAAAATATAAGCCAAAATCTGTTTATAACGATATTCAAAAAATTCAGGTTATGATATTTTGCAACTTCTGTTGTTGGATCCACAAAGCAAAACAAGTTTACGCATTTTAAAATAGACAAATTACTTTGGATTGGCAATAATTTATACAATGTAAATTCAACAGCCAATATTACACCGGCAAAACCCAATGCGATATTAATTGTTCTGATGAGTGAAATTATTAACCAAACAAAAAGTATTAGGACGAATTGAGATAAGGCACTTATAAAAACATAAAATGCAATAAATCCCAGTACTGACATCGGAAATACAAAATTTTGAAATTCCTGGATTGATTGAACACTTCTAAATACATCACCTATGCCACCGTATAACAAAAAAGATGTAATAAATAAAATGGTATATGCAATAGCAGTAGACAGAAAAACACTTACCGTCAGAATTCCTATTCGCTTGATTGCAAGTGAAAATCTTCCTTTTTTAGTAGCATGGATAATATTCCAAAGACCCGATTTTCTCTCTTGAATAAAAACTATGATGATAGCTAAGTTGAAAATAAAAATTATATAATGCACTAATCCAAAATTAACTACAGAAATAATTGGTTTATCATTACCAAGCTCAAGATCTATATGTTTTAGATTTGCGTAATCGTCCGCTGTTTTTTTAATATTTGAGTTAGACAGCGAATCAGCATTTGAAAAAATACTTATTTCGTTCATTTGTTCTGATTTAGAATCAATACTATCTAAATAATCCGGATAGTCAATGATATACTCAATTTGAGTTAAAATTTCCAGAAGCACGGCTTCTTTAGCCGAATAATCATTTTCCGAATATAAGTTTTTATTTTCATCATATTCTTTCGATATTTCCGGATATAAATTACGCAACTCTTCCTCTTTATCTTGCCATACGTCTAAGTAGTTGTCTTTGTCCTCCAGTTTCATTCTCTCAAAATTAATTAATGAATTAACAGTCGAAACATAATCTAATTGTTCCGACACGATGTTTCGCGCCTGCAAAATAGTTTTATTACTTAAGTCATTAAAAAATTCTTTCCTGTAACTGTTTAGCGTTTCAACACTACATCCATTTGAATAAGTATTTTGGTATTGAGTGTAAAGAAAAAAGGAGAAGCATATTGTAATCAGTATTAAAAAGCTGAATATTATTTTTTTATTTAAGAAAACTCTTTTAGATTCATTCATTTAAAATTACTTCCCCGGTATCCGATACAGTATAAATTGTTTTCCAATTATATTTGCCGGTTCCTATTTGATTTTTTGCGAACACCTTTAGTTTTCTATCAGTTGTTTCAATATATAGATTGTCTGAAAGTCCGCCTCTGAAAAATTCACAATCTGAAATAGGAATTGTATCTATTATTTTTCCGTTCGTACTAACAACAAATATTTTGTAAGATGAGGAATCTGTAATTTCATTATCCCAATTTGTCAGGTATAAGTATTTAGTATCACCAACTATCAGCCAAGAATCATCAGGTGCATCAATAAAATTAGAATTGTTTTCTCCATTAAGTTCACATTGAAAAAACTTGTTTGAATCAAAGTAATAAATCTTATTATTCATTACTGTATAACAACCCGTTGTATTTATTATTTTTTTAGTTTGACCTGAATGTATATTAAGACGACATATATACCCGTCCCAATTATCATAACTTTCATCAGTTGCATATGAATATGAAAAATACAAATAATCTCCGGCTCCGATAAATCTCGTTATAAAGACACCATTATCATTTTCCCTGAATACTTGTTCTGCTTTTTTGTCATCTAAATTCATTCGAAACAGTTGTGTACCCTTCTGTGTGTTTAATGACCAAAAAGCATATTTTCTATGAATCGTAAACACTCCTATATTATTAATATCAGAAGTTTCAAATAATTTTAATACTTCTTCTCGTTTTGATGCATCCGAGCTAATTTTGTAGAGAGAAACCGAGTTGTCGCTGTCACTGCCTCTTCCTAGCATATAGATATTATCATTATAATAGGCATAACCTTTATCAAAATAAAATATACTATTTGGAAAAAATGCATTACAGTCGCTTTCCCCCTCGTCAACATTTGTTATGTGCTGACAGTCGGGTTTTCCGCAAGCGATAACAGCTTTTTGTACTTTGTTATCATAATAATATAATGTATTGTTATAAAAAGTGTACTCTCCGCTTCCATTTGATATGTTCATACCTGTTTTTGAAATAAAAAACGGCTGATCATCTTTGCCAATTTCAAACGATGTTTTTTCATAAGCCTGAGTCCCGTAGTCTGTTACTGTATCACCGTATTCATTTGATTTTAACCCGTTATTTATTCCGTTAGTTGGATCATCAGATACAGGCTGACTATTTCCCTGCTTACCACAAGCACTTAGAGAAGAGAAAGCAATTATTAATAATAAAACAGATAGAAGTTTTTTCATTTTAGTCACCATACAAATTGTAAAGTTTTTATATAAAATCAATTAGGAGGGGAGTATAAACTCCCCCTTTCTGTTCGAAATATGGTAGTCATACAAAATATTCATTTAACTATTTTGCTTCTTACCCTTACCTAATAACACAAAACCACAGGTGGTTGGTTTTATAAGTTATTACTCATTTGTAAATCCGATACTAAGAATATTAAGATATCAGGCCAAAAAAATTGGATACTCCTGAAGAGATTATCTTAGATATATCAATTTTGCCAATAATAGTCCATAGAATATGTACTGCCCGTTCCAACCTTATATTTTGTGTAGTCATATGTGCTGCTCGCTACAAGTTTCCAGCCGGTACCGGGAGTAACACCTGCGTAAATTGATGTACCGTTTCCAGTTGAGTTTGTATCCCTTACATAAGAATAACTCGATCCATTCTTTGTTCTGCACTGCAAAGGTGAGATGATCAAATTTGTGTAACCACTCGAACGAAGTATTACGCTCACCTTAGTACTTCCCTTTGCTGTGTACTCCAAACTGTGTGTATATGCACTTGCACTGATAGCAGAAAACGATGAGATTGCACAAACCGCCGCCATAATGGTAATAACCGTTCTCCTTACTTTGCTTTTCTTTGTTTTCATTATCGAAAACCTCCTTCTATTATTTATTATTTGTCTAAATTTTATCTGTAATTTGTTGCAACAATCACAAAACTTCAATAAATTGGACAATGTTACCATAATTCAATTATCTTGTGATTAAATCATATCACTATTGACAAGGCTTGTCAATAATATTTTGAAATTCAAAATATTGAAATTACAATATTTTTATGTATAATAGAATTGCTGGTAAATAATAATTTTGAAAAGGTGTTTTATGGGTACTAAAAATAATTTTTTCAGCGGAATAACAGAAATTCTTATCCTGGCAATTTTGAATGACCATGATAGCTACGCCTATGAGATTGTTAAGTACATTAAGGAATTTTCCGACGGGTGCCTTGCGATTTCCCAAAATACCATTTATGCCGTTACCTACAAGCTTGAAAATGAGGGTAAAATTTCTCAATATTCAAAGCTTGTTGGCAAGCGGAGAACAAGGGTTTATTATCATCTTGAACCTGAAGGCAAGGAATATTACACCCAACTGTTAAATAACTTTCGCGGTGCTTACACCGGTGTAGAAAAAATACTCTCATCTTTAAATGAAAATATGGAGGATAAGGAAAATGAATAAACTGTGTAAGGAATATATCAACGAAATAAAAGCTATGTTTCCTGTAAAAGGAAAAGAGGAAAGAAAATACATAAAGAATCTAAGTAAGGATATAGAGGACTACTGTGAGGAAGCAGACGCAACAACAAAGGAAGAACTTTATAAAAACTACGGAACTCCTGTTGATGTAGTAGCTGAATATTTTTCTGCTACCGGTGTTCCCTATGTTATTAAAAAGCTTAAAATCAGCAAATATATTAAATCATTAATCGCCGTAATCATTGCAGTTGCTTTAGTTCTTTCTACTGTGTATGGCGTTATATTATGGGAAGAACATCAAGCAATCATGAGGCAAGAAGTTGTTATCGTTGAAGAAGTAATTGAATAAAGGAGGAAAACAATGAAGAAAATAATAACCGTTACACTAATTAACTTCAATACGAAACCAATCAGATTTTATTACTGTTATTAAATAGTAAACCAGTCAACAAACCACATATCACATATAAATATTTTATATTTAATATTCTACTTTGCGATAACCTGGCATAAACACAGCATCTGAAATATCACCTTTTTATGCTTTTTACATACGGTTCTATTTACATAAATATCTTTAGGCTTACATTTTATCATTTTTTTGATGTACTTTTCACAATCCATTTTCCCTCCCACATACTTATAATCTTCAGAAATATCACATATATTAATAGATTTAAACCGACTGTCCAAAGTAACCATCCCTTGCTCTTCAATGAGAATTTCACTCAATAACTTATTAGGATTATTCAATACGGCAAGATTACATTTTAAGACAGGATCTATCCCCGCATTCAACACACCTGTATATTCAATGCCGGTTTTTCCTAAAATGGTCACTTCTCTGGGTATTTGTTTCATTATTCCATTTTGCATTCTAGGACAGTCATATGCTATTATTCGAAATTCATTTTCTATATCCGTAAACTTTTCATTCTGTTCCCTACATAAAAGAGCAAAACACAAGGTATTGTAAATTTGAAGTGATGTTATCATATCCCTTTTATCTGTAAATAAGTTTTCTATCGAACACATACATGCCGCATAAAAACCATTAGTCCCATCTTGACTGAGTTGGCGAATACTATCCACATATGACATTTTAGCACCAAAAAATTCGTTACCTATTGCAGTCTGGGTAATTTTATCAATTTTAACATTCAATGTAATAAACTGATAATCATCATCGAATTTATCTAACCATTCTAAAGAACGCTCATTTAAAACATGAAAATATGTCAGATAAATATGTGGAATATAGTAATCAATTAATATATCATGTAAAAATTGGGGGTTGCGAAAGTTTTCAGCATCTACATTTGAAAAATAAGTTAATGCTTTTACCAGATTTTTTTCATAATAAGCCGAGTATTCATAACCAGTCACTGGTGGATGCAGTAAAGCTGACAAAACATCCCTACAATCGACAATTCCTTTTTCTATTCTTCGAGCATATGCCTCACCCTTTATTCCTCGAATAAGAATCATTAATACATCATCCTTACTATATTTGATTATCTATACAAATTTCCGATTTGTTAATTAGTTATTTTACAATTATCATACCACTAATAAAAATAATTGTCTATAAACATTTTATCTACCGCCTGCACTGCCGAAAATTTCGGCTTTGTATTCAGGTGCCTGAACAAGAGGCAGATACCTTTCGTTTCCGCAACGGTAAAGGCAAGTGCCACGCTCATCGAATTTGATTAAGGCATACTCGTTTGGTTCTACCATAAGTGCATCTTCAAAATCCTTTGTGTTAATATTGCCGGGGAAGAATAAAAAGTGATGAGTCGGGATTGAGAACAAAGGTTTTGTGTATTCCTTAACGCTCGGAATCAGAAAATCGTCAATATTCTGACTGGCTAAAATCACGGCTGAATCCTTTTTGCGGACACGCTTCATTGCGTTGCGTATATACTCAATTGCTGTGAGATTTGAAAGGAACAAATATAGCTCGTCTATTGATGCAACGGTGTTGCCCTCACCTAATAACTTGTTGGACATATAGGAAAGAACGTTGAACAGCATTGCATCTTTGAGTCTTTTATTAGTATCAAGCAATCCCTTAACCCCAAAACAGAGGAAACTGTCGTCGGTAATGTTGGTGTGACCGTTGAAATACTTTGATTCTGAACCTACACACATACTATGAATACCCAGACAAACCTCCTGCAAGATTTCTTCTGTATAAAGATACTTTCGCTTGTGGTCGTAGGTCATATATTCTTCCTCACACAAGTCGTAAAAATCACTCATCACAGGAAAGTCGGACGGTTTCTTTGTGCTGTAATCTGTTGTGTCTGTAATGCCGAATCGTGCATACAGCTTCATTAGCAGAATTTCGATTGTATCAAGCTGTGCGTCCGTGAAATCCTTGTAGGTTCTGAAAAAATCCTTTAAAAATGCAATGTGCTGTGATAATCGGGTAACACGCTTGAACGATTCGGGTGTTTTGGAGTCAATTTCTTCATTTGCATTACCCCAATCCTTTGGTTCTAACGGATTGATTTTGTATTTGCCCGACATAAAATCAATGTAGCAACCGCCGAGGGCATTTGTCAAATCTTCATACTCCGCTTCGGGGTCAAGGCATAAGATTTTCTTTCCGCTTTCACAAATATTTGTAAGGATGAGTTTCAATAAATACGATTTGCCCTGACCACTGTTTCCGAGAATAAGGATGTTGCTCGTTGTCTTGTCCTCTGTTCGTCTGTCAAAGTCAACAAGGATGTTCGTTCCGTACTTATCTCGTCCGATATACAAGCCGTTGGGATCGGTCTTACCTGAAAAGTTAAACGGGAACAGATTAGCGACAGAACTTGCAGGCAGAACACGCTCATATAAACTTCCGAACTGATTACTTCCGATAGGATTTACAGACAAGAAGCCTTCTTTCTGCCTTAGGGTTAATCTGTCAACTTCAATCTTGGAGCGAGTAAGCTCCATTGCAATATCGGTTTGCAACTCCTTCAATTTCTGTTTGCTTTTTGACTTTAGTTCGATAAACACAGAGCAATGCAACAAAGCCTCTTTGTTTTTCCGGAGGTTTGCCATAAGAGTGACAACATCCTGCAAGTTGCCCTGTGCCTCAATGGTTTCGTTTACATCATTACCGCTTGATTTAAGCTTGGTTTTGCGTGTGGCATTCTGTATGATTTTACGCTGTTTCATGCTCTCAACAAGTCTGTGATATATGCGGAGAGTTACTCCGTTTCTATCTGCAAGCTGTGAGAGAATCGCCTGTTCTTCAGTTGACGGCGGATATTCTCTGACTGCCCACACACTGCGGTATGAGTCGCCGACAATGTAATAATCGGTGAAGAACTTTATCGTTGACGGCAGAATCATATCAAAGAAATCTTTTGTGTATATTTCTTCTGCCTGCTCGGGTGTGAGCACCTTTGGTTTTCTTTTTAATAGCCCCATATCATAAGTCTCCTTTTAATTTTGGACTGCCAACACAAGTATGCGGTCATCCTGATTGTAGCCGTAACAGGTTGAAAGCGTTAGAATCAGCTGACCGTAAACAGGTGTGATTTCTGTGTTATACAGAGATTTTGATTTTGCATAACTGACCCATTTTTCATAGGTTTCGTACAAATCTGTTGTTAAGAATTTGTACCAATCATCATAGAATTTTACTTTTATAACAGAAAAGACAGAGTACGCAAATACTCCGTCTTTCGTTTCAAACACAACTGTCGGATGTTCTGTAAAGTACAAATAATCGGTATAGTTGCAGAGGTCTGCAAACATTGTGCCGTTGTTCATATGGTGTCCGTATATGATTAAATTTGTACTGTCGGCTGAACACCTTCCTCATTTGATTCAGCTGTCAGAATTGCAGTTTCTTCTGTAAATTCGGTTTCATTAATATTGAATAATCCGAACAATGCGCCTTCTATAGTTTCTTTGGTTTCGTTGTCTATCTTTAATCCTTTAATTGAACCACGAATAATTTTGTTTTCAACCTCTTTTTTTGTTACTTTGTTCCATTCAATAACTACGCGTTGACTTTTCGGAACAACATATCTGTCGGCGGTATTGACTTCTTCAAGCGTATATGGTTTGTCACCACTTACAAACAAGGACATTTTCAAATTTTGCAACACCGTCAGCATTTGTTGTTGCATACAAATCAATGCTTGCACCGCTGAGTGAAGTTCCGTAAAGGTGGAATTCAACTTCCTCGTTGAAATTATCATCACTTGTTTTTACAACTTCAAGACTGCCTTTCTTGAGGACATTTTCAAAAGTAACCGTTGCAGTTTTGCCACTTTCGACCTTAACGGTCTGCGATTTCTGTGTTTCGTACTTACTGTCGGTAAGCGTTAATGTGTACTTTCCGTCTGAATACTTCATCTCATAGGTTTCAGCCTTTGAAGCGATTGCACTTGCAAAACTCGGAACGGTTGAATAATTTGCAAGGCTTTTTGAGATTGCATTGTAAACCGACTTGACTCCGGGGTTTGCTCCGTCCGCACAGATACCGTCAATGAACTTTGTATTCGTACACTTGTACCCGTCAGCAGTACTTCTGCAACCAGAAACAAATTCCCATACAATCAGCTGTGTTGCTATCCATTTCTGATCCTCTGTTCCGCTTAAACCGGGTTTGCCGTAGAGCAGAGCAAGATTGATTGCTTTCTGCTTTGCAGAACCTAAATTCTTCCACACGGTTGAACCGTCCTCGGTCAGCGTATTGCCTGAATAGAGGGTATGACCGGGTTCAATGCAGTAGGTTTCTTTTCCATCTGCAAAAATTTTGCACAGCTCTCCACCGGGAGTTCCGACCGTGTAGCCGTCACTGACTGTTGTCTGCTGAAATTTGATTATGTTTCCTCTACTGTCATAACAGTAATCAAAGGTGATTGTAACCTTATCACCGCTTGCCGCACTTACAGGGAGCGAGAACATTGTTCCGAATATTACGGCAACCACGAGTAAAAGTGCAGTTATTCTTGTGAATTTTCTTTTCGTTAAAATATCTTTCATTCTAAAGATTCCTTTCGTTGTAAAAAAATAAGGCAAAGTCGGTTGCCTCTGCCTGCTGATAAAATATTCTGTTTTTGCTTACTCAAATCATAATTTCATCGCCTGCCCTTCATCTATATCATCAGTCTGTTTAGACTCAAATCCGCCGAGTTTGTTGTCCACATAATCGGACAGCCATGTTCCTGCAAAGGCTGTGTAGGACTGTAATCTCCACATTGCAAGCTTGCCGATGTCAAGGTGGACATCTTCAAATGGATAAAGTATACAGGTAACGCCGTCATTTTGAAACACAGAAACATGCTCAAACTTTGTATTGTTAAGAAGTATTCCTTTGTCCGTAAGCATTTTATTGATGCCGTCCACCCATTCCTGTGTTTCACCGCCACACCCCTGCAAGATGAGTCCTTCCTTGCCGTTCATACGGCGTAGATCTGTTAAAGTTATTTGGTTTATTTTCATTGAGATCAGTCCTTTCAAAAAAATAACAGCACCCGATTAAGAGTGCTGTCATTATAAAATTTTAAATTGTCCTTACAACGACCTCAACTTGAGTTATTACATCACGAAGCCTGTCACCACCGACAATATATTCCAATATATCATCTGCCGTATCTCCCCACATTCCTTCTATGTCAATGCATGGTTCATTGCTGAGAACATTATAATTTTTTCCATCTTTTATATAGTAGCCCTCGCCAATGTTAATTCTCCCGTCAGGATGTGTGATAGAATAAGATTTGCCTTTCCATTGAAATTCAACTTCTCCACCACAATCTACACACCATTTAAACTCGCTAATTGTTTTAAATTGATCTTCTTCGTTTTTTACAATATTTTTATTTACTTTCATCTGTGTGTTCACTTCCCTATAATACTTAAATTCTGGAACTACATCAGGATAATTTATAGGTCTCTGTGGCAATGGATTACCACAATTAGGATCCCAATTTATCATATGATCATGCGGATTTGTATGTTTATCAGGTCTATTATGGAAACTGAAATGTCTTTCCTTGGTTGCATGTCCATCATCACCAATTTTCGTTAACCTTCGTTCGCCATTCTTATCAAATGTTTCCTTGATTTCGCCCGGTTTTCCTAAAAATCGTTCATCTTCAGTCTTTTTTGGTTTCCACTTACCGCTGTAGGCACTACCTGAACCTTTCAGTGAATACATTTTATTGAAGTTCTCTGGCTGAAGCATTGTTTTGTTAACAATTATACCCTTTTTATTATGCAATGGCAAATCCAATGATTCTTTATTGAGATATCTCCAACCGCTAAGTTCATAATCAACATAAATTATGTCACCTTGCATTTCAGGAAAAGGTTCGCTGTAACATATAATTTTGCTCGGTTCTATTCGCCTGAGCATTTCTTCGTAGCCTTTCATAAAAAAGTCTTTTTGGTCTGCATGATTGTTATGTTCACGCACCATATATGTTGAAACCGCTACTATACTACCTTTCGGAATTCCATCAAAACAAAACTCAAATGTATTTTCATCACCCCAATTTACCGTAGGAATAACCTTTATATCTTTGCTTGCTAGATAAGCACCACACCAACGGTTACGAAAAGTATTATAGAGTTGCAGTGCTTTATTCATCTCTATATACATACTAAAATCAGGAGATAAAACAGCTTTGTATTTTTTTAACTTTTCCACATACTCATCAGGCTTTTTCCATATATTTTCAAACTTGTAATCATATAAGAAAAAATGCACCATACGCTCATAATTACTTTGGTCTGTATTGATTTTATCAAACCCAATTAGTAATAAATTTTCAAGTGTATCATCAGAAAAATTAGATTTAGGAATTTCAGGTATATCAAATTTTCCAACCCCATTAAATTGATTTCTCAGAAACAAATCACTTGTCCTATATTTATAATTTTCTTCTGTCATAAACAGCCTCCTAAAAGTATTCTTCACCTCAGATGGTCATCCTAAGTGAATCCGCACTGATACACATACTCGCTTGAGAAGTACGGAGGATCACAGTAGAAAAATGCGTTTTCTCTGTCATAATGCTTGATTAATACATCGAAATCCTGATTTTCAATCACAGTATTTTCAAGTCGTTTTCCAACTTGCTCTATCAGTTGAAAAAGGCACATTACTGAAAAAGGCTGACAGGCAAATGATTTTCCGCCACTTGAATAACTGTATCGTAAGAGTTTAAGAAACATTACGGCTCTGCGCAAATCGTAGTCCTGTTTCATTCTGACATATAGCTCTATGATTTCTTCTGCTTTCAAGTCAGGCAGGATAATCTTCGTCAGTTCCAATTCTTCATCAAGGTACTTATCGTCAAACTTTTCCTGTCTAAAGAAATCCCTGATTGCATTGAAATCATCCCTTGAATTAAGCGGATAAAATCCGAGTTCTTTTATGAACGCCATAGGTCTGTCACGCATACAGCGAAAAAGGTTTACAAGATTATGGTTATAATCGTTGTACACCTCGAACTTATCAGGCTTTTTCTTGCCTAAAAGTACGACTCCTGAACCTCCGAAGGGTTCAATATACCTTTCGTAATTCAGAGGAAACAGAGCGTACAAAATATGAAGGATGGATGTTTTATTACCCATCCAATTCACAGGGGTTTTGATATTCTCACTTCCTTTTCAGAATACCAATCGCCCCTGAAACGACAAAAAGCCGTTGATTAAATTAAAAAATCTAATCAACGGCTTATATATAAAAACCAATACCAGTCGTTCGGAACGATTGATATCAGTTGTTGTTATTTAATTTTTATCATTTACTTTTTTGATAATCTTCCCGATTTCAGAGATTACATTTACTGTCACAGCATTTCCAGCCATCTTGTAGAGCCTGCTGTCGGATAGTCCTGTTGCTTTTGCTTTGTCGAACTGATCGTCCGTGAAGCCTTGTAATCTCCAGCACTCCCTCGGAGTGAGCTTTCTGATTCTGCCGATATGGACTTCGCCGTTTGGCTCAATAAAGGCTACTGCAAACTTTTCATTGTCATCAAGAACATCTGAATTTTCTACAAAAACTCCCGAATGTTCAGCCTTGCGGTTACTGATTCCTGAATCCTGCCTTGCAGTTATGCACCTTGCAATTTCTGTCAGCTTCGGATTGGGGTTCAGGTCGACAAAATAATACGCTTGCGTTGCGGAAGTAGTAAGCGTGTGTGCTATCTGACTTCCGACTCTGCCACGCCTTGAATTTTGTCCCGAAAAGGCGGTATCAATGCTGTCACCGGGATATGCCATCTGATAACCGTCTTTGGTCTTAGACTTTATCGGCAAGCCGAAATCCTCAATAAGATAAAGCCCCGAATGACCGCCGAATCCGCCCGAACCGCTTGTCAGTGTACAGCTTAGTCCTTTAGATGAGTAGATCCGCTCACCCTGCGTTGGCTTTTCTTTGTATAAGAGCTTTTCCGCTTGTTTGCGTGAAAGATAGTACTTCTCCGGCACATTGTCCTCTAAGATATCCAACAATGAACACTCGATTTTGTGACTGTGGAACTCCGAAATTTTTGCTGTTAAGTACCTGCCAACACACATTATACCCCAAGCCATCCAATGTACGGAGGATTGTTTCAAATGTCCTGCCTTCGTCGTGGTTAAGCAGACCGGGAACATTTTCGAGGAAGAGATACTTAGGTTTTTAACGGCAGCAATTCGAGCAATCTTGAAAAACAGCGTTTCTCTTATATCGTCAAATCCTTTTCTTGCTCCTGCGATGCTGAACGATTGGCAGGGGAACCCGCCCAGAAGAAGATCGAAGTCGGGTAACTGTTCGGGTACAATTTTTCTTGCGTCATCAAAGTAAAGTTCACCTCTCGTATCGTACATTGCTTCATATGCCTGCTTTGCATACTTGTCGATTTCGCAGTATCCGACGCACTCAAAACCACCTATTACTTCAAGTCCTGAACGGAAACCGCCGAGCCTGCAAACATATCAAAGAATTTGATGGACATAAATCTTCATTCCAAACGAAGATTTATATATTAAGAAACACCTCACATTCCCATAGTCATTCCGCTATCCTCATCAGAAGTTTCATCTTCAACTTCTGACATGGATTGGTTTTCTGCTTCGATTTCTTCCTGTGTGAGCTTTCTGAATGAATCCTCACCGGGAACTACACCAAGTGAACGACCATTGTCCCACTCAGGGAATATCGTTCCCATTGAATCAACAAATTTTACCGTTCCTCTTGTACCAGAGGTCACAGGTGCGTAAGGATCCTTCATATTGATAAGCTCAATTCTTGTACCCGGCGGATACAATTTCTTTGTACTTTCAGCCATTTTGCGCTGTCTTTCGTATTCATTCAAGTTATTCATCTCCTAAAGTTTAGTTGTTTAATTGCATTGTTTTTTGAGTGGGACTTCTGATTTTTATTGTCATAAAATCAACCGACCTCTTTCTTATTTCTGTCTGTGTTAAGTTTTTTGTTGTCAGAGAAATGTGCAATCTCATTTTCATCACACTCATCATTGCGCCTGTCAAAATTCGGTTTCTGACGCATCTCTCTTTCAAACTTCCTGAGTTCGGGTGTGTCGGTAAAATACATTTAAAATCATTCCTTTCAAATTTTTTGCAAATAAAAAAGGCAACCGTTCTAATCAAAAAAATTAAAACGATTGCCAAATAAAAAAAGAGCCAATTACTATATCTCTAAAATAAGAAATATAATGATTGACTCATATATTTGATAATATTAAATTAAGCAGATTAGCGAAAGTAATCAATTTTCTTTACCTTTAACTAAATTTTGTAGCTTTTCAACAGCTTCATCTTTAGTTTCAGAATCCTTCACTATTTGGATAATTGAGTTCATAAGAACATCAAATTGTTTGTATGTCATATTTTCGAACTCCATATCTTTTCCTTTC
>OGLM01002481.1_pt1 | contig 16710 bp, 13 predicted proteins | sample 1572531 | NCBI WGS metagenome assembly OGLM01 (sample SAMEA2581909, study PRJEB24529) | metagenome | biome: Human gut stool | place: China | collected 2011 | reverse complement strand
CCCCCTATTCTTCTACAATGGTGTAGATGTCGCGGAGGTTTCTGCCTTCTTGGTCGTAATCTAATCCATATCCCACGATGAAATCGTTAGGGATTTCCATAACAGCATAGTTGATATCAAGGTCAACCTTCAGGTTGCCTGGCTTCACGAGGAGGGAACAAACCTCAACGCTGGCTGGGTTCAACTTCTTCAGGTCTTCAATCATGTGGGCCATGGTGAAACCGGAATCTACGATGTCCTCAACAATAACCACGTGGCGACCTGCCAAATCCTGGTTCAAACCCATCAGGGTCTTCATGCTGCCCGTAGAGGAAGTGCCCTCGTAAGAAGCATACTTCACGAATGAGATCTCGCTTGGCACGGTAATCATTCGCATCAAGTCGGCTGCGAAGATAAATGCGCCGTTCAATACTGCCAAGAACACGGGGGTCTTGCCTTCATAGTCCTTGTTCAGACGGTCTGCTACGACCTGAACCTTCTTGAGTATTTCGGCCTCTGGAATGGAGGTTTTGAAGGTCTTATCCTTAATTTTTACTATGCTCATAGTCATATTATATAATATTTTCTGCAAAATTACGAAAAAATCGTGAAACTTCATGCTTTCATCGACTTTTTTTAGTACTTTTGCATGAAAATAATCAGATAATCGGACAAAGACATGAAGATTTTCACTAGTACTCAGATACATGAGTTGGATAAATACACCATTGAGCATGAACCAATCACTTCGCTCAACCTCATGGAACGTGCCGCTAAAGCACTGACACGTGCCATCGAGGCGGAATGGTCTAACCGTACTCCGGTGGTTGTTTTCGCAGGACCAGGCAACAACGGAGGCGATGCGCTTGCCGTGGCAAGAATGTTGGGAGAAGATGGTTATCAGGTTAACGTTTTCTTGTTTAACATCCACAACAAGCTCTCTGCCGACTGTGCCAGCAACAAGAAGCGACTCATCGAGAGCAAACGCGCCAAGCAGTTTACTGAGGTCACCGTCAACTTCGACCCTCCGCAGCTGGAAGCCGGCATGCTCGTAGTAGACGGTCTCTTTGGCAGCGGCTTGAACAAACCGCTGGCAGGCGGTTTTGCGTCCCTGGTAAAATACATCAACCAGAGTGCAGCCAAGGTGGTGAGCATCGACCTGCCATCGGGTCTGATGGCGGAAGACAACTCCTACAACATCGCAGCCAACATCATCCGTGCCGACCTGACGCTGACCTTGCAGCAGAAGAAGCTGGCGATGATGCTGGCAGACAACCAGATATACCTGGGAAGACTGAAGGTATTGGATATCCGACTCTCGCCGGAATTCATCCAGAAGACGGAAAGCAAATTCAGCATTCTCGAAGAGAACGACATCCGCCTGCTGATGAAGCCCCGTGGCGACTTTGCCCACAAGGGCACTATGGGCACAGCACTCATCATTGCCGGAAGTTACGGCATGAGCGGTGCGTCCGTGCTGGCTACCAAGGCGTGCCTGAGAGCGGGAACGGGAAAGGTGATTACCCATACGCCGAAGCGCAACTACGAGATTATGCAGATAAGCGTGCCGGAAGCGGTGCTCCAGATGGATTCTGAGGAAACCATCTTCAGCGAACCGGTGGACACCGACTACTATAGCGCCATGGGCATAGGTCCAGGTCTGGGCACCAACGAATCCACCGCCATCGCCCTGATAGCCCAACTGAGAAGATCCACCTGTCCTACCGTGGTAGATGCCGATGCACTCAACATCCTGGCGAGTCATCGTGCCTGGATGCAGCAGTTGCCTAAGGACATCATCTTCACTCCTCATCCAAGAGAATTGGACAGACTGGCTGGCAACACCAGCAGCAACTGCATGGAGCGCCTTGACAAGGCCATCGAACTGGCAGAGCGCCTGCAAGGCTACATTATATTAAAGGGTCATTACTCAGCCCTTTGCCATCCTAACGGAAAGGTGGAGTTCTGCTCTACCGGCAACAGCGGCATGGCTACAGCCGGCAGCGGCGATGTATTGACGGGTATCATCACCTCGCTTCTTTCACGCGGCTATAACCAGGCAGATGCCTGCCGAATCGGCATGCACCTGCACGGACTGGCAGGCGACCTCGCCATCAAGGATATCGGCAAAGAGAGCCTCATCGCCAGCGATCTGATACAATATCTCCCTAAGGCATTCCTGAGAATGGAAGATTGATATTTAGTTTATAGTTGATAGTTTATAGCTAGACTGGGAAACGCATAATTATGCAAGTTTTCAACATCCTGCTATAAACTATAAACTTTTAACTATAAACTATATCAATGGCTTTTTCTTTCTGATTTCCGCAAATCGCAATTCCAGGGTGCGCTTTAAATCATCCTTACGATCCATATTCAGTTTCTTTCGGATATGGCTGCGCTGACTTGTGATGTTGGATTCGGTCTTATCAAGCAGGATGCAGATTTCCTTCAAGCTCTTATCCTGCAACACCAGCTTGCAGATCTGTATTTCGCTATTGGTCAGGTCGGCACACAGTTCATCCCACATCAGATTATTCAGTTCCTCCTTTTTCAGGTGCTCCGAAGCATTATTGATAATGTTCTGGCGCAATTCCGGATTCAGCCTTTCCATCAGATTTCCGGCATTATCATTATCCTTTTCCTTCAATTTGGCAAGCATATCCAGTGCCTTTCTCTCTACGTGGGTAACCTTCTGAGGCTGGCGAAGCCCCTTCAGCACATAGTTCGTATTATAGATATACACATAGATAATCATCATAAAACCCACAAAGAATGCCTTCATCCCAAAGAAGGATGAAACAGCAGGATGCTCTATGAAATAGAAGACAACCATCGGAACCAAGCCGGCTATAAGAGCCAATGCGGTCTTATACATCAGTTGCGTCAACGCCATCAACACCAGCAGGAACATCAGAAACACATTGCTGATGCTACTCAACTCGTCGGGCAACGCGCCAAACACAGAGGAAAGTATACAGTTGGCAGTCAATTTGGCAAAAGCCAATATATATAAAAAGGTGAGACCCTTGGTAAAAGTAAGTTTCTTGGTCCAGATTGCCAGCTGCAGACTGGCAAACAAAACGGCATTCACCACATCAGCCACCACCCCATGAGGTTCTCCTAATCGGAGGATAAGGATAAAATGGTACAAAATAATAAGTACCTCGGAAACCGAGAAAAGTAGATAGCCTATCACTCTTCTGCGGTCTACGATACCACAATACTTGGGGCAAAAGTAATGCTCCAAGCCTAAAATTGCCTTCATTAAGTTAAGTTTTGGTTCCATTGTTTACTTATAAATTCTATCTTTTAGCTTATATCTTCTTATCATCAGCAGGCTTTTCAACAGCAAAATGCTGGAATTTCCATCTAACTGATAACGGCTGCAAATTTACAAAAATAAATAGAAATAGTGATGAGAAGATGATGAAAAAATGCCGGAATTAACAACTTTAAGTAGTTTTCAGTGTTGTTTTTAATTAAAAAAGGTACTTTTCAGTATTTTTCAGTGCTAAAAAACTTGCATGGTATTGCTTTTCTTTATAATTTTGCAGCCGAAAAAAGATGATGCGCTGAGCCAGGAACTCAGCTGCAAGGTTTATAATACGAGAATGTAAGATTCCTAACTGAAAAGTAAATTGAAAGTAAAGACAAAGTAGATTAACAGGAAGGGAATGGATATTAGATTTCTTATGTATTAGTTGTAAACCGGTAGATAAAAAGATATTGTATTAAGTATATAAAAGTATAAGCAAAAGATGATGAAAAGGATTAAAATGGCACTGATGATCGGACTGTGCTTCTTTGCACTCGATGCTTCAGCCCAAAAGGTTGCGGTGAAAACCAACCTTCTTTATGATGCGACCAGCACCATAAACTTGGGAGTAGAGTTCGCACTCACCCCCAAGTGGACCTTGGATGTAGCAGGCAACTACAATCCTTGGACATTTTCTAATAACAGGAAATGGCAACATTGGCTTGTGCAGCCAGAAGCAAGATACTGGTTCTGCAACAAGATGATGGGACATTTTGTGGGATTCCATGCTATTGCAGGATCCTACAACATCGGTAACGTGAATGCTGATTTCAAGTTATTAGGAACAGACTTTTCCAAACTGAAAGATTATCGCTACGAAGGATGGTTCGCGGGAGCGGGCGTGGCATACGGATATGCCTGGACCCTTTCCAAACACTGGAACTTCGAGGCTGAACTGGGACTGGGCTACACCTACAGCCGTTCAGACAAGTTTGAATGTGCGGAATGCGGCGAAAAACTGGAAGACGACAAGAGTCACCACTATGTGGGACCCACCAAGGCGGCGCTTAACCTCGTCTATGTGTTCTAATCGCCCCCATACGGACATACCTATTTAAATTGTATATTTATACATCATTATTCATTTGATCATTCATTTGGAAAGGAAACAATTCATGACTACAAAATATAACTTCTATAGTACACTGGGCGCTGCCCTCCTGCTGTTATCGCTCACAGCCTCAGCAGAAAGCAAGTCTATAGCCTCAGCAGAGAAAAAAGAGAAGAAAGAGAAAGCTGAGAAAAAAGAGAAGACTGAGAAAGAGAAAGAGAAGAAAGAGACAGCCGGAAAGCTGAAGATTTCGAAGAAAGAAGTGAAGAGAGATGGAGACGACGTGAACGTGAAGATGGACTTCAAGCTCGACGACATCATCCTGGGCAGCAACCGTGGACTCATCTATACCCCCATGATTGTTAACGATGAGGACACCCTGAAACTGCCAGCTATTGAGGTGATGGGACGCAAGAGATACATCTATTATCAGCGCAACAATGCCACTGCCTCCAAGAACCCGCTCATCGTGGAGCAGCGACAGAACAAGAAAAAACAGACCCTACATTATATATATACCACTCCGTTTCAGGATTGGATGAGCAACTCGCAACTGGTTATCGGCAACGATACCTGCGGATGCAACCAGGTAATCCTGGCAGAAGGTCTGCTTCCGGCTGGCGATATCCTCAGCACGCCTCAGAAACTCTTCTACGCTTACCAGCAGCCTAAGGCAGAAGCCGTGAAGATAAGACAGGAAAACGGTTCGGCACGACTCAACTTCAGGGTGAACAAGTGGGACATCGTGGTAAACCTGGGCAACAACGCCAAGGAACTGGCTAAAATGATTGAAACCCTGGAGCTGGTGAAGAACGATTCGGATGTTACCATCACCCAGATCACCCTGCACGGTTATGCATCTCCTGATGGTGGATATGCCAACAACGACAAGCTTTCACGCAACAGAACGCAGGCGCTGAAAGATTATCTCACGTCGGTTTATCCTATCGACCAGAAGCTGATCAAGGTAGCAGCTACCGCAGAAGACTGGGAAGGAACGGCAGAATACATCGCCCACAACGATATTCCGCAAAAGGACATCGCCCTCGGCATCATCAACAGCAGTTTGCAGCCTGATGCAAAGGAGAAGGCTTTGAAGAGAAAGGCTCCGGAGGCTCACCGCTTCCTGTTGCAGAACGTTTGGCCAGGCTTGCGCCGCACCGATTACACCATAGAATATGACGTGAAGGCATTCAACCTGGAAGAGGCAAAGAAGGTTATCAAGACCCGTCCGCAGAAGCTTTCTCTTCAGGAGATGTATATGGTAGCCAACAGTTTGCCTAAGGGCAGCGATGAATACAACAATGTATTCGAGACTGCCGTAAAGCTGTTCCCAGAAGACAAGCTTGCCAACCTCAACGCTGCCTACATCGCCATTGAGCGTGGTGACAAGGTGAGTGCAGAGAAATATCTGAAGAAGGTGGGCGATACCCCAGAAGCCAACAACGCCCGCGGTTGCCTCGCAGTCCAGAAAGAGGATTACCAGGCTGCCAAGGAATATTTCGAGAAGGCTGTAAAGGGTGGCTTGAAGAAGGCCCAGGAAAACCTGGACAAGGTAAACAAGGTTCTGGAATAGAAGGAACGAAATAAAGAAAAGAAAGTATTAATAAATATAGTTTTAACTAAAGTAATAAGTAACAAGATTATGAAAAAAATGAATTTGCTCGTAATGAGCTTGGTTTCAGCCGCCGCTTTGTCTTTCACTAGCTGCAGCAGTAATGATGATTTGGCTGGTGACAACGCAGGTCAGGCTAAGGTAGATGGTTTCTACATGACTTTGAACGTACAGACACCAAAGGCAGATGGTACCAGAACAGCAGTTGTTGATTCTACAGAGAATGCCACATCTGTTGAGGCAGCTATCAAGACTGGTACATTCTACTTGGTAGATAAGGATAATAAGATTGTTTTCTCTGAGAATCTTAAGGACCTGAAATGGTCTGGAGCCGTTAATGGTAAAGATGGTACTACAACACAGCAGGACGGTAACAAGACTTTCGAAATCAAGGTTGAGAATGTTGAAGCAGGTCAGACATACCGTGTATATTTCCTGGCTGGTAGCAACAAGCCAGCAGGTGGTATGAACTTTGCTGCTACTAGCAACAACTTCTTCACTGCTACAGAGAGCTTTGCATCTCCATTTGCAAACGATAACAACTTTGCTATGTTCAACCAGAACGATGCAGATGTGAATGGAAATGGTTATTCTGTAAAATTCATCAAGGCTAACAACAACAAGCAGAACCCTGCAAAGGTAACTTATACATCAGCAGATGGAAATACTACACAAAAAGATGCAGCTATCAAGGTTGAGCGTGTAGTAGCTCGTATCGATGCTCCAACTAGCAAATCAACAGTTCTTGCAGATGCTCCAGCTGATGCATCAGCGGCTTTGAAGGTAGCAATGAAGGATGCTAAGGAAAAGGTAGAGAAGATTGAGTTGACAAACTATGCAATTTCTAACTTGGCCAACAAGTCTTACGTAATGCAGACTTGGAATTCTTCTGCACTTGTCATTCCTAGTGACAAAGAAGGCTTCAGCTACTTCCAGCCAAAAACTGCTTTCGGTGGAGATTACAATTACAAGAATGGCGGTTTCACTACTACAGCAACTAAAGTAAATTACGTATTCGAGAACAATTCAACAGATAATCCAACATCTATGTACTTTGAGTACAAGGTTACTTTGAAAGACTACAGTGATGCTGATTTCAAGGATGATGCAAAAAATGCAGGTACATTCTATCGTTACAACAACGTAATCTACACCTCTTTCGATCAGATCTTCAAAGATTATGCTGATGTTGCAAACCTTTTCGGCGAAGGCATGGATGCTAAAAAGATGAAGGAAGAATTGATGAAGGTCATCAATGACGAAGATAAGTTGGCTGAGTTCCGTCATACATACAACATTGAGGTGTTCAAGGGAGGTAAGACATACTACAAGCAGGTTATCAAGGATAAGCACATCGCCGGCATTATCCAGCGTAACAGCATCTATCGTCTCAAAGTCAACAATATCTTCAACGTAGGTGCACAGGTTCCTAATGGTAATCCAACAGAGAATGAATTCTATTATCTCAACGTTACTGTAACCGTTAACCCTTGGGTTCTCAACAACCAGGATGTTGATTTGAAGTAATCCCATTCCGGATTCCAATACGATTTCATAACAACACAGAATTCCTGGAATCAGGAATTATCATATCGCTTGAAATAAAATAACTCCAATCTCTCGGAGGACTCAGTTCCTCCGAGAGATTACCTAAAAACGACATCACCCCACCCTATGCCGTCAACAAAATGACGGGATTCACACCGTGCTTACAGGAAGAAAGATTCTTCACCAGGCACCACTTCTAGCAGAAAACGAAGATGCCAAGACCATCAGATGTCACCCAACATCACAAGTCTGGCACTCTATATATAATAAGGTATAAGTATAAGTAAAAGAATAATATTAACAACAATAACAATATGGCACATTTCTTCACCCATAACTGTTGCAAAGCGGTCTGTATCTCAGCCATCGCACTCACCTCGCTTTCATCCTGCATGAAAGACGACCTGATGGGCTGTCCTACACCCAAAATATCGCTCGGTTTTGACTATACCTACAACGTGAAGGAAGCAGACGCTTTCTCGGCTGAGGTAAAAAACATCAACGTATATGTGTTCGACAAGAACGGAAAGTATTTCGATACCTACGTGGAGTCGGCTGATAAGTTTGAAAACGGGCATAGAATGGAAATCACCGACCTCAACGAAGGCAAGTACACCTTCGTCTGCCTGGCCCGTGACAAGCAGAACATCTCTGCCCGTGCTGACGGCGAGGATGACGAGATGGAATTCACCTTCACCCAGCTTACCCCAGGCGTATCAACCATCGACGACCTGCAGGAGGTGATGGGAAAGAACGAAGGCGAGAACTACGAGAACAACAGAAAGTTCTCTGCACTCTATACCGCACAGACATCCCTCAACTACGAAGGCAAGGACGTGACATCAGAATTGAGTCTGATGAAATGCACCAAAACCTATCGCATCGTGATGCTGCCATACGAAAACGACCAGCCTGGTTTTACTCCCGACAACTTCGACGTAAGAATCAAGGGGTCTGCTGCCCTGCTCGACTATAAGGGCGACAAGGTGATGAACAAAGCCATCACCTACGTACCCTTCAGCGAGAAGATGGTGACCAACAAGAGCGGAGAAACCGAGGTGGAAGGCGAAAAGATAGACAAGGCACTGGTTTACGACCTGTCATCATCCCGAATGTTCGAGCGCAACGACGACCAGGTTTCCACCCGCAGCGGAAGCGAATATGACGACAAGCGCATCGTCATCACCGACAAGCGCAACAACAAGGTCATCTTCGACCACTCCCTGCCATGGTTCCTCGCCCTCTGCGGCGAACGTGCCGAAAAGGATTGGGATTCGCAGGAATACCTCGACCGCCAAGACCACTATGTGCTCACCTTCTACGTGCCAAGCGACAACACCAGCGACCACTACAGCCTCAACGCCAAGATTAAGGTGAACGGCTGGGTGATGAACCTGCAGGACGCCGACCTGGGAGGTTCGGAAAAGAAGTAGTACCACCCATACTACTCCACCAACGCAACAACAAGTATAAGTATAAGTAAAAGAAAGAAAAAGATGACTAGCTATAAAACTACTTTGACCAAGATGATGCGCCAGACACTTACGGCACTAGCTGCCTTGCTCATGGTAGGCGCCATGGCATCTTGTTCAGAGAACCAAGACATAGAGACCGCTGAGAATCATGACGCATATATCAGCCTCAGCTTCTCTAGCAATTCGGCTAACAGCACCCGAGCTGGAGAAAGCCGTACGGAAGGTGTGCTCGCAAATAATGAGAGCAAAGCTGACCCCAACTCAGAGAGCGACATTCACAGCATCAAGGTGTGGGTGTTTCAATCTGGCACAAACGAAGATGCCAATCCTATCGCATATAAGGAAGAAGCATTGAAAGATATTAATGGCAGCTACAATTTGCAGCTACGTTTCTTAAGAAAGATAGCAGGTAAAGAGGTGGAAAATATCGACCTCTACATCCTCGCGAATTCCGAAAGTACCAATATAGAAAGCAAGTTGAACGGTAAGGATTTCAGCAGCATCACCCGCAAGGAATTGCAGAATATCTGCTTTGACTCTACTTTTGGCATTCAGGAAAATGGCAATCCACAGAACACAGAAGTTCCTGAAACAGGTCTTCCTATCTCTCGTGCCATCACCAACATTTCTGTAGAGAATCATGTTGGAACAACCGAAGCAGAGGCAAAGACCAAAGGCATCAAGATTCCTCTGGTTCGCGCTGTTTCCAAGCTCCACTTCTACTTTGCCCGAAAAACGGGCATAGAAAATGTAAAGGTTACCAGTATCGAGGTGGAAGGAAACACCATTCCTACCGCCAGCTACATCTTCCCTGATGAGACTGAATACAAAGAAAATGATGACAACCAGGTTGTTACCAGCAACAAATACGATGTAAACAGTACAGACTATGTATCAACTGGTTTGAAACTGAATGGTGTTGAGACTGATAACATCAAGGAAGTAGAAGATCCAGAGAAGTTCAAGAAGAACGAAACTCAAACTGCACAGGATTATCTGGATGCCTTTAAGACAGCAGGAATTGCTTCCCACAACCTGTGCTATCTCCGTGAAACCACCAAGGCAATCAAAGGAAAGATTCATTATTCTTTAGGCACGGAAGAAAAAAGCGTTGACTTCAGTATCACAACAGACGGTAAAGCCATCCGCAACCGCGAGCTGGTAGTTTACGGTTACTTCCTCAACGGACAGATGGGCATGCTCACCGTTACTCCTACCATTCAGGAATGGCAGGATGGAGGAACATTCGATTTCATCGATGCCTCTACGAATGTTGAAATCCCTGACAGCGGAAAGACAGACTGGGGCTACAAGGTATATTATGGTTTCCCAAAACGCGGACCGATGATTACGCTCCAGGATATCGACACCAAAGGCAAGCCATGGATTCTTCAGACAGACAATCCGATGTTCGGATTCGTAATCTGTAATGAGTATGGCAACTATCCGGAAGATACGCCTTACTACAATCCCGAAATCACACAGAATAATGATGGCAAGAATCCGGTAGGAAAAACCTACAAGATAGAGGATTTCATCATCAACCAAAATGGTGAGAAGAAAACACTTTACTTCTATGTGGTTCCGAAAAACAGACTGGATCTGGCTAAGCCACACAATGTAAAGGCGCAGGTGTTCCTGACCAAATATCCAAACGATAAGTTTGTCCTGAATCCAGGTTTCAAATATAAAGGATGTAAAGAGGGAAAATTCGCCGGTAAGGATATTCACTTTGAACAAGTATTATAAAGACAACAGAAAACAATATTCATCATGAAGAAGTTATATAAAGACATAAGATTCGCAAAATGCATCTTGGCTCTTACGGCAGGATGGCTCATGGCAGGATGCTCGGCTGAAGACGAACTGGGAAACGGTTCGGCTGCACAACAGCTGAGCCTCACTCCCATGGTCAACGACCTGCAGACCACAAGAGTGAAGGAAGAAGTGAATCTTCATGAAAAAACTCTGTCTTCTCTTGACTTTAAAATGTTCGAACCGACAAATGGTGATTGTAGAATCGACCGCCAGTTTACAAGTCCGGCAGAAAACCAGGCAGAGGTTCTGGCTTCCGACAACTGGAAGGAGAGCCAGGACCTCCAGCCAGGTCAAAGTTATGCATTCTATGCAGCAGCCAACACCAAGCAGAGCCTGCAAGGCAAAAGCCTGAATGAACTTCAGAATGCTACCCTGCAGGACGCGGATATCTGGAAGCCTTACTCTACAGACAACAGCAAGAAGCTGTTACTGATGAGCAGTCATGGTTCATACAAGATTACAGAAGAGGCAGAACAGAATATCCCGGTAAAACTGGTAAGAGCTGCAGCCAAGATCAAGCTCAACATCTCTTCTACGGTGAAGGATTACCATATTTCTGACGTTCAGTGGAAACTCATCAACTACAATACCAATACTACCATCTTTGCTGATCAAACCGCAACTCCATCTATCATATCAGACAACAATACCTGGAGCACGGCAGCATCTGCAAAAGATGAGAAGGGAAATAATGTCTTCACGGTAACCACCTACAGTTATTCCACCCAATGGGAAACTCAGAAAACAATGCCACAGATTGTAGCAAAGGTCAACTTTAAATATAAGGACGGTTCTAAAACTGATATCCTGAAGGAATTGAAGATACCGGTTCGTGACCCTCAGGGTGACAAGAAGTTAGACCGCAACTATATCTATACCGTCAATGCCGTCATCAAGTATCTGGATACCAATACGGATATCGATTACGACGGAGATACTGATTATCTGAAATGGGCGATTGCCAAATGGACCCAGGGTGAAGATACTTTTGTGAAGGGAGATAAAGCCAGCTTCCTGATGGTATATCCTACCCAGCTGGACCTCAAGGATCCGATGAATTGGGGAACAGAAAACTGGTGCATCGACTGGTTTGCATCCTGCCCTATCGTTCAGCAACCAGAAAAGAAAGTATATTACTTTGATAAGAAAGGTAATAAAATAGAGGATATCAACCTGGCTAGTCAGATCAACAGCCAGTCTGACACAAACGTTGGTGACACTAACCGAGGAAAGATAGATGTCCATGGTAACAAACCGGAATATACCATAGCCTACATCAACTTTCTCGTAAAGACTAACGACGGATCCAAATCTCAGAAAGTGAATGTCAGGAAGTACCCTGCCATCTATTCGCTCAATGTGGCAAATGCAGAGGCTTCTGACAAGCAGAACACGCAAAACAGACTTTACACGCTGCAGTTTACCACCAACCAGGGCATCAGCGATTACACGATAGCCAAGCCTCAACTCGATAGCAAAAACAAGTCTACAGACAAGACGGTTTCCCCTGCCTTGATCATGGCATCTGCTGGACATGGCAACGAAACGGCAGAAAGCAACGAGGCTGCAAGAACATACTGCCAAAGTTACAGCGAGACGGCAACAACGCTGAAAGGCGAAACGCTGACCATGAATGGATGGCGACTGCCTACAACAGACGAGGTTAAGCTGATCAACCAGCTGGCAAGCCAGGACAAAGTGGTAGACAGACAGATTCTCAGCAACGCATGCTATTGGACCCTGGATGGCAAGAAGGCAGCCTTTAATGGCGCACAGGAGGGAAACAGCACATACGTTCGCTGCGTTCACGACCTCACCCTAGAGGAAATTGAGAAAATTGAGAACCAAGGTATAGAATAACAGAAGGTAAGCAAGATGAAAAAATATAAATTATATATCGGAATCATGACGGTTCTGTTAACAGCAATGTTGACAGGCTGTTCCGACAATATACCCGACAATATCACTTCTCCTACCGAAGCAAACGAAGCAGAAGAAGGTTACTATACGGCAAGCTTCAACGTATCCATCCCCAGCTTCGAACAGCAGGTTACCCGAAGCACCCTGTTTACGAATGAAGGCATCGGGAAAAACTGCGTCAAGCTGTTCTGCTTCGATGAGGAAGGGCAGTTCGTGGGTTTTGGAAAAGTCGGGGAATTCGGTGAAATCAAAGGTTTCAGAAGAGACGCAAACGGCAACATCATACAAAACGGCGACAAAGATATCGACGATAATGGACAAACCACCCCTCGAAATTTCTCTGCCCAGATTCCCAACAAGACGGCTCGCATCCATCTGGTGGCAAATACAGAAAGCCAGTACAAGACCATCGACTGGGATAACCAGTCAAAATGGGTGGGTATGCACGAGAATATACTGATGACCACCTTCGAGACAGAGTATGGTGAGGATCAGGCTGCGCTGACCCGATACTGGGGCTACATCAAGGAAGATTCGCCAGAGAAGCTCAAGGAATATCTCCGCCAGGATACTACCAAGCAGGATTACATCATCCATCTTATCAGAGACAGAGCCAAGATTTCGGCAAGATGGAGTGATCAAGCCAAAGCAGCCAATTCAAACCTCAAAGACGAGGACTTGACAATGACTGTGGTGAATGGTATGGCATACGGAACCCTCGCTCCCTTCGACCGTAATAACCTCCTCTTCAATAAGACAACAGGTGGAAAGGACTGGGAATGGACCGTGGATTATGTAACTCCTGCCATCAGTAACAAAAGGTTGAAAGGTGATAGAGGACAGATGTATAATCCTACCGCAGCTTTCGAAGAAAGAAACCTGCCTACTGAACCGGCAAAGGTATTGCTGAAATACAACGAAAGATGTTACCTGATATACTTGCAGAATCAGGACAATGTTCCTTATGCCATCAAGCGAAATTACGAATATAAAATCATCATCGACAAACTGGACGAAAGCTATGGTAAGGGAAGTTTGGAGGAAGCGCTGAAAAGCGCACCTGTCAATAATCCTTGGATTAGAGTGGAACAATACATTCCGGGAGTGAAGGATGGTAATTATGAACTCGCCATCAACGAGGGTACTTATCAGACCACCAATGCAGCTTCCGGTTCTGAACAAACCATCCAATTCACCTATAAGGGCGATGATGCAGCCAACAAGCAGCCTACGGATTTCAAGGCTTTATGGACTGAGAACCTGTCATTCGGAACAGTGGATGCTCCACAGGTTACCGCCTATACCTACAATGTAGCTTCAAAAAATGGTACGGGTACCATCACCTACAAGCTGGGTACGGTAGATGAAATCTGGCGACAGGGTATCATCTACCTCATCGACAAGAAGCATGGAATGAACAGAAACATCCATCTCTACAGCGTCAGCAAGGTAGACTATCAGGTAAAGGCAAACGAAAACAGCTTTAAGTTTACCGTTCCCGCCAACTACCCGAAGGAGCTGCTGCCAGTAACCGTGAAGTTTGCATCGGGCGATGTAGTTCCAGAGGACTGTGACATAGAGTACAGTTCTACAAGTGAGATTAACAAGACCTGGGACTGCTGGTATGTATTCAAGGCTAATAAAGCCGGCACAACATACACCGTGAAGCTGAAGAATGTCCGTCAGGCGAATGCCGGAACAAGCGGCAGCTATTACGTGAAGATGGACAATGCCAACCAAGGCAATGCACAGAATTATACTTTTACATACAAATAAATTAGATTGAAAAGTTCTCGTATAATATCATTAACAAAGTAAGAAATAGAAAGAATTATTATCATTTACTATTACAAATATCATGCGGAGACTTATTATAACTAGACTGGTCGTTGGAGCTGTAGTTGCCGAGGTGATCTCGCCTTCTATGGTTCCGCGACTTTTTTTATGCCAATCGCTTTGCCATCCCGAATATTATTTGTAATTTTGCACCCGATAGTAAGCTGGCGTAAGATGCAGCCTGGCAATTTATCAAAAAGTAAAAAGTAATCAGTAATCAGTAATCAGAAATGAAAGCAAGACTCTTCTCTCTATTCATATTGCTGGCTTGTATGCTCATACAGGCACAGACGCAGACAAAGGCTCAGGCACCCAGCCAGCCTCAGCAGTCGTTTCCCTATCCTGCCCTCCCCGATACACTGCGCAGCGTGGAGCAGCGTGCCGGCTATCTGAGCGAGCACTACTGGGACAACTACAACTTTGCCGATACCCTGATGCTGAAAAGCGAGGAGGTGACAGAGCAGGGCTTCGTCAACTTCATCGACATCCTGGGCAGATTCAGTCCTGCCATCGCCCAAAAGGGCATCGCAGGCTTCACCCAAAGGGCTTTCAAGAATACTGCCGCCAAAGAAAGATTCGAGAGTCTGATAGAGCATTATTTCGAGAATCCCCAGTCGCCCCTGCGCAACGACAGAGTCTACCTGTACTTCCTGGAAGAAATGAAGAATTCACCTTGTTTCGACGAAGCGGAAAAGGAACGTCTTGCCTTCAAAATCAAGACTACCAACAAGAACTTGCCTGGCGATATCGCCATCAACTTCAACTTCAAAGACGAAAACGGAATGTCCCATCAGTTGAGCGATTACAGAGACCAGAAGGTAATCCTCTACTTCTACGACCCCGACTGCGAAAACTGTCACAAGGTGTCTGCATGGCTCAAGCAGCAAACCATCCCTGCCGACATCAAGGTGCTGAAAATCATCGCAGACAACCATATCAGCCACATCTACAGCCTCAGGGCCATGCCTACGATATTCCTGCTGGATAAAGGGAATCTGGTGGTTCTAAAGGACTGTACTGCCCAAGAACTGATAGCGTATGTTTCCTCCAAGCATTAGATCAAGCATCAAGCCTGACTTTAAATCAGGCGAAATCATTTTTAAAATTTAAACTAGACTGTGTCGTTGGACGCTGTAAACCATCTATTATTATTTATCGATCAATCGCAACTATTACCATTTACATCAATTACCAATTATCATTTACTTTGCCTTTGAAGAATCGTATGTCATTTTGAATTCTTCGCGGACGTGATTGTTTCTCTTCACTACAACCACATAGTCACCATCCTTTATTTTTCCAACTGTAGCAACAAGTGTATAGTAACCATACTTGCCAGACTTACCATAGTTGCCTGTCTCAGAAACGATCAACTTATTGCCAACCAACTCTGTTGAAAACTTGATGTCAGTGTTCTCATCGAAAATCACATTCTTGTGAGTTAACTTCAGCTCTCCACCTGCAAGAACCTTGCAAACCAACTTCTCTGTCATCTCTGCGCTCTGCGTATCATCTCCGCTGATAGGAGTTCCAACCAACTTGCTGTAGCTGAGCAATGAGAACTCAGAAGAAGAAGCTGATGAAGCAGCTAAATTATCACTAAAATCATCTCCAGATGCACTGCAACTTGTCATTCCAACAGCCATCATCATTGTGGCTATCGCCATCATTAAAACCTTTTTCATAATTTATATCATTTACTAATTGTTAATATACCAATGAAGAATATCACATGCTTCCCTGCAAGGGGGATAGCAAAGACATTGGTTAAAACAAATACCAACCATTCAGTTGGTTCATCTTTCACAATTATACTAAATGATATGCAGGATATGTTTCCTTTACATATAATGTGATTTATATCATATCACAAGTGCAAATTTAAGAAAAAAAGAGAGAAACGCCAAACTTATTGAGTTAAATATTGTAAACTATTTCGTGTCAACGCACACAATTTAATGCCGCAGAAATGTGTGCGACAACAAAAATAAGAGAATGAAAAAAGAAGGGAGAAAGGAGGGGGAAAGAAGGGAGAAAGGGAATAGCAGGGAAACAAAAAAGCGGGAACCCTTTCGGATTCCCGCTCATATCTTTTGTTGTAAAATCTCGAAGATTAGTCGAGGTTAGCCAACTTGTTGTCAGAATGAAG
>OGLM01002475.1_pt1 | contig 16743 bp, 13 predicted proteins | sample 1572531 | NCBI WGS metagenome assembly OGLM01 (sample SAMEA2581909, study PRJEB24529) | metagenome | biome: Human gut stool | place: China | collected 2011 | reverse complement strand
GCGCCAAGGAGATCGTCGGCAACAAGAAGAAGCTGACGCAGTGGCAGGACAGGTTTTGGGAGCATATGGTCAAAAAATACCCCGATTTGGAACGCGGCGAAAGCGCCAGCGAAACCGGGCGCGACCACATCCCGCCGCGGCTGTTCAAGGAGGCCGTCCATCTGAACCGGATGAAGGAGCAGATCATGGCGATCCTGAACGACACCAATCCGTTCAACAAGAAGGCCAAGCTGGACGAGCTGGAAGCGCTGCTGGGTAAGTACGTTCCCGGCGCGGAGGCTCTGCGGACGAAGCTCAAGAAGTATGACGCCGCTTATAAGGCGCTGATTGCCGAGAATGCGGCGCTCGAAAAGCAGCTGGGCGCTGCCTCCAAGGAGAGCGTCCTGAAAAAACTGGAAATCAGCGAAAAGCTCCGGGAGCTGGACGAGCTGCACCGCATGGTGGACGTCTTGCCACCGGAGATTTTGCAGGCGGCGAAGCAGGTGGCCGCGCATAAGCAGCAGGAAAGATGAGGAAACTAAGGATGATGAAGGAGGTCGGTTCTATTTGGAGATGAACGTCAGGGACGATCAGAAGCTTGTTGAAATCTGGCTGACGAATGCAGAAAAAATTGACCCCGTCCTGCGGGAGGGGCTGAAGGAGATTTACGCCAAGTATAAGACGAAGAAATACATGGTCGCCGTGTTCGAGTCCGGCAAGGGAGATCTTTATGAGAACACGCGGGATCTGCTGCTCTTCAACCGCCGCCGCAGCGCCGAAAAAGCCGTGCAGCAGGCAAAAAAGCAGCGTACCGTGGGCATGGAGCGGTAAGCCGCGGGCGGAAGGGAGAAATCTCTTCCGCCCTTTTCTTTTTTGCCCTTGCAAAGAACGAAAATATCATGTACAATATTATCTAAAACAACGTGTTTATCAAAAGATATGTGTGGTTCATGCTTGCCGCCAGAGAAACGGAGGGAAACGCAAATGGAACATGAAATGATGGAGCACAGTGAAATTCTCCTGTACAGCGATGAAAACGGAAAAGAATTTGTAAACGTTGTATTTATGGATGAGACATTCTGGCTGACTCAGGTTGGCATGGCAGAATTGTTCGACTCCAGTAAGTCAAATGTCAGCGAGCATTTGTCACACATCTTCGATGAGGAAGAACTGGACAAAGCATCCTGCATGAGAAAATTCGGAATTTCCGAATTTTCTACGAAGCCCACCAATTTTTATAACCTCGACGCTATCATCGCCGTGGGTTACCGCGTGAACTCCAAGAAAGCCACACGCTTCCGCCAGTGGGCGACAAAGACGCTGAAGGAGTACATTCAGAAGGGCTTTGTGCTCAACGATGATCTAATGAAAAACGGCCGTCCGTTCGGTAAGGACTACTTTGACGAGCTGCTGGAGCGCATCCGGGAGATCCGTGCCAGCGAGCGGCGGGCTTATCAGAAAATTGCAGACGTGTTTGAGCAGTGCAGCTACGATTACGACAAAAATAGTGAGACGACAAAGGCCTTCTATGCCTTCGTACAAAACAAGCTGCATTACGCCGTCACCGGCAAGACTGCCGCGGAGCTGATTTCCGAGCGGGCAACACTGGACAGTCCTACGATGGGGCTTACCACATGGAAGGGCGCGCCGGATGGAAAGATACTAAAAAGCGACACACTGGTAGCGAAGAACTACCTGAACGAAAAAGAATTGAGCCGTTTGAATCGTCTTGTGACCATGTTCATCGACTACGCCGAGCTGATGGCAGAGGACGAGCAGCTCATGAGTATGCAGGACTGGCTGAACGAAACCGACCGATTTCTGACCAACAACCGCCGAAACGTGCTGGACGGCAAGGGTCACATCTCGCGGGAAGTGGCAGCGAAAAAGGTCGGTGCGATCTACGAGGAGTTTCGCAAAAAGCAGGACGAGGCGTACATTTCCGAGTTTGACCGCCAAACGGAAAAGTATCTCAAGGGTGAATGACCATGATTGAAACATTTGACATCGCGGGCTATGCCCGCATTTCCGTGGATGATGAGCAGGATCAAAAGAACATCTCCATCGAGAACCAGAAGGCCATCATCGAGGACTATGTAAAGACCCACTTCCCCGGCAGCACGCTGACGTTTTTTGAAGACCGCGACCGCTCCGGCTACACGTTTGAGCAGCGCGAGGGCTATCAGGAGATGCGCCGGGGGCTGATGCGGCACAAGTACGACATTCTCATCATCAAGGACTTCTCCCGCTTTTCCCGCCGCAACAGCCGCGGGCTTGTGGAGCTGGAAGACCTGCGCGACGCGGGCGTGCGCATCATCTCCATCGGCGATGGCATCGACTTTCCCAACGATGACGACTGGCTGAAAATCCAGTTTCAGTTTCTTGTGAACGAGATGCCCGTCACGGACACCTCCCGCAAGGTGCGCAGTGTGGTGAAGCGGCGGCAGAACGACGGCGAGTGGATCTGCGCCGCGCCCTACGGCTATCTCGTCACCGAGGACAAGCAGTTTGAGATCATCCCCACCGAAGCCGAGACCGTCCGCAGGATTTTTGACCTCTACAGCAACGCCGGCTGGGGCTACAAGAAAATCGCCAACTACCTCACCGACGAGGGCGTTCCCACGCCGCGCATGTCCGAGCGGATGCGCAAGGAGGCGGCGGGCAAGAAGACCAAGCGGGAGGCCAAGAACGTGTGGGCCATCGCCACGGTGCAGGGCATTCTCGACAACGATTTTTATATCGGTACGCTGCGGCAGGGCAAGTACACCCGCGCCAAGATCAACGGCAAGGATATCAAGCGCAACGACGATGAGCACATCGTCATCGAAAACCACCATCAGGCCATCATCGACTACCGCACCTTCGCCATCACCCGCGCTCTGCGGGAAAAGCGCAGCCGCAGCAACTACCGCGGCGTCAAGATCAACGACAATGTGTATTCCGGCTTTTTGCAGTGCGGTGACTGCGGCAGTCCGCTGTTCGCCATGAGCCGCTCTGACCTCGCCCCCGCCTACACCTGCGGAACGTATCACCGGCGCGGCCTCAAGGGCTGCACCAGCCACCATATCCGCGTTGATAAACTGGACGAGCTGCTGAAAAGCTATGTGCGCAAGCTGGCGGACAGCTCTGCCGCCATGCTCGAGCAGCTCAACGAGGAATTAAAGCGCGAGACCGAGCAGGTGGCGGAAACGGAACAGTCTGCGGACAATCTGGCGGCGGTGCTGGCCGATCTCACTGAGGAATTGAAGGTCACGAAGCGCCAGCGCATCCGGGAGATCATGAAAAAGCCCGAGCAGGAAGCCTCCATCGAGGCGCTGTATGACGAGATGGAAGCTGACCTCCAGAAGAAGATCGACGGCATCCACCACCAGATCGACCTGCTGAGCGACAAGCGCAACACCATCATTCAGGTCAACCGCGTGGCCAAGACCGCCATCGACGTGTTTCGCGACATTCTGGAAAAGGACAAGCTGGAGCGGAACGACCTGGAGCTGCTGATCGACAGGATCCTCGTCTTTGAAGATCATTTGGAGATTAAGCTCAAAACCGACATCGACACGCTGCTGCGCTGCGGGAAGCTCCCCACAGAAACGGAGGACGCCGCAAATTTTAGTGAAGGCACGGAAAATATCGAAAATCTGCTGATCCAGTCCTCAAAAAACCGCGAGGACAAGGTTTTCCGTGTCCATGTTATCAGTAACGGCGACCCGCTCGAAATATACACGGACGCGGACGGCGAAGTTATTTTCAAAAAATATTCGCAGGTCGGCGAGCTGTCATCGCTGACGGCGCAGTACGCCGAGGTTCTGCACAAGAACACGGGGCTTCCGGTCGTGATAACCGACCGCGACAGAGTCATTTCCTGCGCGGGCGTGCCGAAGAAGGAGACGGTCGAGCGCAGGATAACGCAGGCGCTCGAAAACATCATGGAGAACCGCAGTCCGTTTATCTGCGAGGAGGGCGGCGAACGGTTCCATCCGATAGAGGGCGTTGAGCGCGATGCGGCGGCGGCGTTCCCGATAATCGGCGCTGGTGATGTGTCCGGCGCAGTGGTTCTGCTCACGGCGGACGAGGCATCCGTGCCGACGCAGACGGAGATAAAGCTTGTTCAGGTCGCGGCTTCTTTCCTCGGCAAGCAGATGGAGGAATAACCTTTATTTTTCCTCTTGACAAGTGCCGCTATGCGCTATAAAATAATCGGGTATCCGATTGACGGGTTTGGGAGAGAGCCGGATTTCCGGCCACCGAAGGGGCGAAACTCTCAGGTAAAAGAACCGAGCCGGGACGGTCCTCTGGAAAGGCATTTGCACCGACGAAGCAATCCGCGAAGCGGAGAATCTTTCAGGTAAAAAGACAGAGTACACCATTTTTCTTATGGTGTACTCTTTTTGTTTTCGGAGGGGTTTATGGACATTCTCATTTTTGCTTTTGAAATTATCGGCACTGTTGCGTTTTCCGTTTCGGGCGCGATGACGGGGCTGAAGAAAAACATGGATATTTTCGGCGTCATGATTTTGGGCGTCGTGACGGCTATCGGCGGCGGAGTCACGCGTGATCTTATTCTCGGCATAACGCCGCCCGGTACATTCGGCCACCCGGTATATGCGATAGTCGCGACGGTCACGGCGATAATAACTTTTCTGCCGGCAGTCCGCAGACTGCTCACGAGTAATCAGCACGTCCACGACTTCGTCCTGCTGATTCTCGACTCGCTCGGGCTCGGAGTGTTCACGGTCGTCGGTATACAGACCGCTTACAGCGTCTCGACCGGACGCGGCGCGTTTCTTGTAGTATTCGTCGGAGTCATAACCGGAGTCGGCGGCGGAGTGCTGCGTGATGTTCTCGCCGGGGAGAAGCCGTACATATTCGTAAAGCACATCTACGCCTGCGCGTCGATAGCCGGCGCGGTCGCCTGCGTTATCATCTGGCGCTTCAACAGCACCGCGGCGGTCATCGCGGGCGCGGCAATAGTGTTCGTTGTCCGCCTGCTCGCCGCCCACTTCAGATGGAGCCTGCCTAAGGCGGACAGATTCGGTCCCGCTTTGCCGCAGGAGCAGAGCGAAAACGACGAGAACACACAGGAAATATAACCCGATTTTTTAAATCGGCATGGGGTCGTTTGAAAGCAGTATGACAATTATAGCGGCTGTCGCAAATGCCGCTATGCCGATAATAACGGCCGCTTTTTTGCCGAGCTTTTTCTTTGCAGCCCTGCATATCAGCGCGGCAAGCGCCACGGCGACGGCTGCCGCCGCAAGGGCAATTCCCAACGATTTCCACAGCCACGAAAGCTCGTAAATCTTATTCATCGAGTCGTCCTTTCTGCTTTTAAAGCGTCATTTTAAAACCGTTTTCTTCAGTCTTTCCAGATCCTCTGCATCGGGATGCGACAGGGCGCGGTCAAAATTTTCGATAAGCATATCGAGGTTCGCCGGGGGATTCGGGCACCTCCGGGGTTATCTCGCCGAAATAATCGCGGTTTTCTTTCGGCAGAGCCTCGTCTATTGCATCGGCAAGAAGCTTGGTGTTGCCCGTTGAGCTGCTGAACACAACAGAATAGCGTTCCATGCTGTCGCTCCTTTATTTGTATATTTTACGCTTCGCTCCCGCACCGACGTGCGGGAGTATTTTTTAAGGTGTCGTATATAACCTTCCCCGTCTCGTCTATAACATCCTCCGCTTGGGGAAATACTCCGGCAGCGTTTATATAGCCGTGCCCCCTGTGGCTATGCTTTTGCCGCGAAAACGCAGGTGAATATGCCGCCGTTTTCACTCGCCGCCGCATGTCCGCCATATTTTTCGGCGGTCTCCTCGAGTATTTTCAGCCCGTAGCCGTGGTTACCCGTGCGCTTCTTTTTCTTCTCTTCATAGTCGGGCGCGACCGCGTTCTCGCTGCTTATATATAACATTTCATCACTTTCGTTAACGAAGCTCTTTATCTTTATATATCTGTTATCCTCGAGTGCTTTCGCCGCGTTTATCGCGTTGTCGAATATATTGACAAAAGCTTTGCAGATATCGACCTCTTCCATATTTATAAATTTCGGCACATTGAGGTCGAAATCATAGGCGACATCGTTTTTTCTGCACTCATTCGCCTTATTTGAGGCAATAGCATTGACAAGTGTATTGGGACAGAATTTCTCTATTTTTACATCCGAAACTTCTGTTCTGAGCTGGTCGAGCATACGCTCGGCGGATTCACGGTCAACTTCGTTTCCGTCATGTACAACTTCATATGCCGTCTGGATTATATTCGCGAGATCGTGTCGTATTTTTCTGACCTCGTTGCTGCTGTTTTCGACATTCTTGTAGTATTCAAGATTCAGCGCATTCTGGTAGTCCTTTATTCTCAGCTCCTCGCGCAGCTTCTCGTTCTGCGACGAGCGCACCATGATATAGAGCAGAACGGCGTCGGAGATTATACAGAGAACCGCCGCGACGCAGAGCATTATCATCGGAGCGCGGGTCGGATCCTCGAGAAACGGCAGTCCGGTGTTCTTGTCCCTGAACCAGCCGTAATATGAAATTATCATCATCGCCGCCGCCATGACTATGACCTGGCTCAGAGGAAAGAAAATAAATGTCGCCATCTGCCCGCTCGGCAAAATCATATTTTTGTGCTTCTTCATTCTTATATATGTAAATCCGCCGAAGAGCACTATCAGCCCCACCGTATTCGGCAGGGAGACTATATAGGTCATTATATCGTCATAGGGATTGAGCCCGCAGGCGATACAGCCGGTTATGAGCAGAGCCGAGACGAGATATGTAAACGACATCAGAACTATAGAGACAAAAATTCGGGTTCTGAGTTTATCTTTGAAATAGGCTATTGCTGAAATGAAATAATATGCAAAAGCCGGAATCTTGAAAAACACCGACGGCACATCGTAGAAATAATGCTGGGCGAGCGCTATTGCCGAAAACGGAATGAGAGTCAAGAAAAAGACTGCATAGCGGTTGAAGCGCGGGGTGAGGTTCATGCACAAAAACACCACCACGAGCGCTATCGAAAGAAAATTGAACACATACCAGAATATATCAAAAAATGTCATTTGACCAAAGCTCCCTTGAAAAGCACATATCTGTCTGCCGCCTCTTTTTTCTTGGAGCGGCTTATCGGAATTATCTCTCCGTTCATCATAACAAACTGCGTTGCCGTATACTTTGCAATATACTTGAGGTTGACAAGATAGCTTTTGTGGCAGCGTACAAAGCCCGATTTGAGCTGCTGCTCCGCCTCGTCAAGCTTTCCCGGTACGGTGACGCTGTCCCCGTCAACCGTATGTATCTCCAGATAATTGCGCTCGCTGACGATGAAAAGTATACTGTCGCTCCCTATTTTTCGGCTGCTGCCGCGGCGGGTATATTCAAAATATTCGCGGTTCTGCCTCTTGTGCGCTCCGGCGCGTTCGCGCTCGATATAGCCGAGAAGCAGTTTGGGATCGACGGGCTTATAGATATATCCGCAGTCATCAACCGCCACAAACGCCTTGGAGACAAGATCCTGGTTTCCGGAGACAAAGACGATCTTGACTCCCGGGCACAGCGCGCCGACAAACTCGGCGATATCCACGCCGCTCTCATCCCTGACGGCAATATCAAGAAAGGCGAGGTCAAAATTTCTGTTTGCATCCTCTGGCGCAAGCTTTTCGGACAGTTCCGCTGAACTGTGTACGCCGATGAGCTCAATGTCGGGATAAGCGTCTGCGATTATTTCTGATATCTGCCTGACAATTGCAGGCTCATCGTCGCATATGAGAATACGCATAAAGAGACCTCCCTTTCCAAAAAATGTATTTATATACCAATAGTATACAAAAATACTCGTCTTTTTTCAAGGACAAAAACTGTCACAGGCAAGAAAATATTTTTTCTCTCCGCCGACCCTTTTCAAAGGGAAATAAATGTTGTATAATTTTGATATATAACTGCTTGATTAGGGGTGTTTGTTTGTCCGGGGACTACTCCAGCCGCAACCGAAGGATGCTCAAAAGGTTCCTGCCTTACTATAAAAAATATTCGGGATTGTTCGCCCTCGATATGTTCTGCTCCGCGCTGACCACCGTATGCGAGATCGCCCTGCCGCTGATAGTGCGACAGATAACCGACCGCGCGGCGCACGATATTCACGACCTGACGGCGGAGCTGATAATAAAAATAGTCGGCTTCTACATTCTACTGCGAATAATCGACACCGCCGCGAGCTACTACACGGCGTCGGGCGGGCATATCATGGGCGCGAGAATTGAAACAGATATGCGAAACGACCTGTTCTCGCATTTGCAGGATATGTCATATTCATTCTATGACGACACGAAGATAGGCCAGCTCATGTCGAGAATAACAAACGACCTGTTTGACATAACCGAGCTCGCCCACCACGGTCCCGAGAACGTCCTGATGACCGTGATAAAAATAGTCGCGGGATTCATCATGTTCGCGTCGATGAACATATGGCTTGCGATAATAGTCTTTTCGCTCATGCCTCTTATGATGATTCTGACTTCGCACAGCCGCCGCAAGATGCGCGCCGCGTTCAAGCAGCAGAGGCGCGAGATAGGCGAGATAAACGCGCGGACGGAGGACTCGCTGCTCGGCATAAGAGTTGTCAAGAGCTTTGCCAACGAAGACATTGAGCGCGAAAAGTTCAACGAGGGCTCTCGCCGCTTCTTCAAATCGAAGAAAAACGGCTACAGATACATGGCGAGCTTCCACTGCACCGTAAGACTCTGCGACGGACTGATGTATATAGCAATAGTCGGCGTGGGCGCAGTGTTCATGATGAAAGGCAAAACTACCGTCGGCGACTTCTCGGCGAGCCTGCTCATGGTCAGCACTCTGCTCGCGGCGATACGCACAATGGTCGAATTCAGCGAGCAGTTCAACCGCGGCATGACGGGCATCGAGCGCTTCACTGAAATAATGGACGAAGTCAGCGACATAAAAGACAGTCCGGATGCAAAGCCCATAAGCGACGTCAAGGGCGATATCGAATTCAAAAACGTTACATTTTCATATAAGGGCACGGACAAGAAAATTCTTTCCGATTTCTCCCTGCATATAGCTCCTGGCGAGAATGTTGCCCTCGTCGGTCCGTCCGGCGGCGGCAAGACTACGCTTTGCAATCTTATCCCCCGCTTCTACGATGTGGATTCGGGCAGCATACTGCTCGACGGAAAAGATATCCGCGACATAACTTTAGCTTCGCTGCGTTCGAATATAGGCACGGTTCAGCAGGATGTCTATATGTTCTCCGGCACGGTCAGGGATAACATAGCCTACGGATGCCCGGGAGCTGAAAAAGAAGATATAATAGCCGCGGCGAAGCGAGCCGGGGCACACGAATTTATAGAAGAGCTGCCAGAGGGCTACGACACATATGTCGGCGAGCGCGGAGTCAAGCTCTCCGGCGGGCAGAAGCAGCGCATTTCAATTGCGCGCCTGTTTTTGAAGAACCCGCCGATAGTCATTCTCGACGAGGCGACAAGCGCGCTCGACAACGAGAGCGAACGCCTTGTTCAGCAGTCGCTCGAAGAGCTTGCAAAGGGGCGCACGGTCATAACCATTGCCCACAGGCTCACGACAATCAGAAACGCGGCGGAGATAGTCGTGCTGACAGAAGACGGCATCGCCGAGCAGGGCAGCCACCGCGAGCTCATGGCAAAAGGCGGCGTATACAGCGAGCTCTACAGCATGTATTCAATTGACTGATTTTTCCGAAAGGACGGATATAAAAATGCTTAAAAATATTTCACCTATCATCTCCCCCGAGCTTCTCAAGATCCTCATGGAAATGGGACACAGCGACGAAATAGTTATCGGCGACGGCAACTTCCCCGCGGCGAGTATAGCTCAGCGCCTTGTGCGCCTCGACGGTCACGGAGTTCCCGAGGTTCTCGACGCAGTTCTGAAGCTCATGCCCCTCGACACCTATGTTGACGCTCCTGTTGCACTCATGGACAACAACGGCGACGGAGACCGCCCGGCAGTCTGGGACAAATACGAAGAGATAGTCAAAGCGAACGAGGGCGAGAAGAACTTTGAGCTCATGGAGCGCTTCGCTTTCTATGACAGAGCGAGAAAGGCATATGCCGTCATAGCGACGGGCGAGACCGCCGTATACGCAAACATCATCCTCAAAAAGGGCGTTGTAAAATAACTCGGAGGACTCTGCATCAATGGAAAAGAGAGTTTTAGCGTTCGACTTCGGCGCGTCGAGCGGACGCGCGATAATCGGACATTTTGACGGGGAGAATATCCGCCTCGAAGAAGTCCACCGCTTCTCGAACGACCCCGTGAGCGTGAACGGCACGCTCTACTGGGATGTTCTGCGCCTGTTTTTTGAGATAAAGCAGGGACTGACAAAGGCGAAGCTCACCGGCGGATTCGACAGCATCGGTATCGACACCTGGGGCGTTGACTTCGGGCTGCTCGATGAGTTCGGCTGCCTGCTCGAAAATCCTATCCACTACCGCGACGCACGCACGGCGGGAATGATAGACGAGGTTTTCAAGACCGTGCCCCGTGAGGAGCTCTATTCCCGCACGGGTATTCAATTTATGGAGCTTAACACGCTCTTCCAGCTCTGCGCGCTCAAAAAATACCGCCCGCACATTCTCGACAGGGCGGATAAAATGCTGTTCATGCCCGATTTATTCGCCTATATGCTCACGGGCAGAAAGCAGACAGAATATTCAATAGCGACCACCTCGCAGATGGTTGACATAAAGACAAAAGACTGGGCATACGACATTCTCGACCGCCTCGGCATCCCGTCGGGAATCCTCACGCCCATTGTGCCGTCGGGTACCGAAAACGGAATGCTCAGCGCGGAGATATGCGAAGAGCTTGGGCTCGACCCCGTTAAAGTTGTCAGCGTATGCGGACACGACACGCAGTCGGCGATAACCGCCGTCCCCTCTCAGCTCGACAGCTTCGCGTTTTTGAGCAGCGGCACATGGTCGCTCTTCGGCACGGAAATACCCGAGCCTATTGTCAACAACACATCGCTCTCGATAAACATCACCAACGAGGGCGGCTACGGCGGCATGACCGGGCTGCTCAAGAATATAATCGGACTGTGGCTCATTCAGGAGAGCCGCAGGCAGTGGAAGCGCGAGGGCGAGGAATACAGCTACGCCGATCTCGAGCGCATGGCGCTCTCGGCGGAGCCGTTCAAGTGCTTTATCGACCCCGACTCCCCCGAGTTCACGCCGCCCGGAGATATACCCGGTCGCGTGCGCGAATTCTGCCGCAAAACGGGTCAGTATGTCCCGCAGACAGTCGGCGAGATAATGCGCTGCATCTACGAGAGCCTTGCGATGAAATACCGCAGCACGTTCTCGATGATAAAAGAATGTACCGGCAGGGACTATCCTGATATACATGTTATCGGCGGCGGCACGAAAGATACCCTGCTCTGCCAGATGACCGCGAACGCCTGCAATGTTCCCGTGAAGGCGGGACCGATAGAGGCGACCGTGCTCGGCAACATCGCCGTTCAGCTCCTGAGCTCCGGCGACATTCCGAATATCAAAAAGGCGAGGGAGATAATCTCGCGCAGCGAAGCATTACGCGAATATGCTCCGTGCGACACCGACAAATGGGCGGGCGCATATGAGAGCTTTTTGAAAATTCACAAATAAGTGTTGCGCCCGGTAGTGGCAACACAACATCGAAAGGATGACTGAAAAATGGCAAAAGCAAAGCTTGGAATCAGACCCATCATTGACGGCCGCTGGGGCGGAGTCAGAGAGAGTCTTGAGGAAAAGACGATGAACATGGCGCTCGCTGCCAAGAAGCTCATCGAAGAAAATGTGTTCTATTCGGACGGCACTCCCTTTGAGTGCATCATCTCCCCCTGCACGATAGGCGGAGCAGCAGAAGCGGCAAAGTGCGCCGACTTCTTCTCGACTCAGAACGTCTGCGCGACCCTCTCCGTCACCCCCTGCTGGTGCTACGGCAGCGAGACGATGGATCTCGATCCCCTGACCGTCAAGGCAGTCTGGGGCTTCAACGGCACCGAGCGCCCCGGCGCGGTCTATCTCGCGGCGGTCATGGCGGCTCATGCACAGAGAGGTCTGCCCGCATTCTCGATTTACGGCAAAGATGTTCAGGATGTCACCGACAACTCCATCCCCGATGACGTTGCCGAGAAGATTCTCCGCTTCGCACGCTGCGCCGCGGCTGTCGGTCAGCTCAGAGGCAAGTCTTATGTCGGCATAGGCGCTGTTGCCATGGGTATCGCAGGCTCGTTCTGCGACGCGGATTTCTGGCAGGAGTATCTCGGCGTTCGCGCCGAGTGGGTCGATATGTGCGAAGTTACCCGCCGCGTGGAGCTTGGCATCTACGATCACGAGGAATACGAGCGCGCGCTCAAGTGGGTCAAGGCAAACTGCCCCGAGGGCTTCGACAAGAACCCCGAAAATATCAGACACACCCCCGAGCAGAAGGAGAAGGAGTGGGAGTTCGTCGTCAAGATGACCCTTATCTGCCGCGACATCATGCTCGGCAACGATAAGCTCAACGATGTCCGCCCCGTCGGCGCAGAGGCTGAACACTCCGGTCCCAAGGACGGCTGGCACGAAGAGGCTCTCGGCCGCAACGCCATTCTCGGCGGCTTCCAGGGTCAGCGCCAGTGGACGGACTTCATGCCCAACGGCGACTTCACCGAGGCTATGCTCAACACCACCTTCGACTGGAACGGCAAGAAAGAGCCGCTCACTTTCGCCACCGAGAACGACGGTCTCAACGGTCTGTCGATGCTCCTGGGCAAACTCGTCACCGGCAGAGCGAGCCTGTTCGCCGATGTTCGTACATACTGGAGCCCCGACGCTGTTGAAAGAGTCTGCGGCATGCGCCCCGAGGGCGTTGCCAAGGACGGCTTCATCCACCTCATCAACTCCGGCGCCGCCGCGCTTGACGCCACGGGCGTCTGCAAGGACAAGGACGGCAACGCAGTCATGAAGGAGTGGTGGAACGTCACCGACGAGGATATCGACGCTATGCTCAAGGCTACCGACTGGTGCCCCGCAGACCTCGGATATTTCAGAGGCGGCGGATACTCCTCGCACTTCAAGACTCAGGCTGTCATGCCCATGACAATGATAAGAGTCAACATCATCAAGGGTCTCGGCCCGGTGCTTCAGATAGCCGAGGGCTACACCGCCACCCTGCCCGATGAGATCCACAACAAGCTCGACATGCGCACCGACCCGACCTGGCCGACCACCTGGTTTGCGCCGAGACTCACCGGCAAGGGCGCGTTCAAGGATGTCTACTCCGTCATGGCGAACTGGGGCGCAAACCACGGCGCTATCAGCTACGGTCACATCGGCAAAGACCTCATCACGCTCGCGAGCATGCTCAGAATCCCCGTTGCGATGCACAACGTCGCTGACGAGGACATCTACCGTCCGCACGCATGGTCTGCGTTCGGCACGAAGGACCTCGAGAGTGCAGACTACAGAGCCTGCGCCGCCTACGGCCCGCTGTATAAATAACCGAATTACCCGCCGCCCGGAGAAATCTTCGGGCGGCGAAGTTCATATTGCCGGACACCGTTCTCCGCGAACCGCGAGGTGTGCCGGCTTTTTATTTTCTCTTTGCGATATATCTGTCTCAAACCTACAATTATTCAGAAGATTTTTTGTATATTATTTTAATGGAAAGACTCTTTGCCGTATGATATAATCAAGGTGTGAGGTGAGAAAATGAAACTTTTAAAGAATTTTGCTTTGGCGGCGGCACTTGCCGCGATATGCGTTTTGTGCTCATCGTGTGCAAGCAAGCCGAAGCTCATCGACACTGCGGCAAACAACGAAAAGCTCTCTTATTCCGAGAGCTACACGGAGCTGTCCGAAAAGAGGACGAACAAAACAAAAGCTTGGCGCCGCGGAATGGTCGGCGGGAACGGGCTCGAGGGCTTTATCACAAGCGGCAGCCCGTACTCGGACACGATAATTTATCAAAATATGCATTTCATCATGCCGAATATCAACGCCCGCACCTGTCCGGACACATCAAGCGAGCTTGAACAGGTCAAGCAGAGCATCGTTAAATGCGAGGATATCGTTGACAACGCGAGCTATGACGATGTGTATCGCTTTCATCCCGGCGGTCAGCTGAGAATAAACTCCGAGCGGCACCGCATCAAGGATTATATCCGCTACACAGACTACGAGACCGCGCAGGTCGGCGTGAAATACACCGACAAAAACGGCACATGGGAGAGAACTACTTTCACCTCGCTTGCCGACGGCGTCACGGTTACAAAAATCAAAAAATCGAGCAAGAACGCGCCCGTAAATATTACGCTCTCCTACGATGATATCTCGACCATGGCAAACTACTCCGAGGGCGACGAGGTGAATATCAAATATAAAAAGCTCGCCGACGAGGGCAAGGCTTATCTTGCCCTGGTTGCGCACTATCCCGACTATGAAAAATCCGAGCTCAAAAACGGCGGCTACGCCACGCTCACCTATGTTTTGAATATCGGCGGAACTTTAAGCGTCACGCAAGCGGACGCGCCGAAAGATGAGCAATACGCGGGCGACAGCCAGCCGAAATTGACCGTCAGCGGGGCGGACGAGGTTTATCTTATCACCGTTACGGGCAGAGATTACAATATGGGCGAGCTTTCCGCCTTCGCGTCACAAAGCGGCTGCGCGCTCATCGACTCGCTCTATAACCGGACAACGGACTTTGCGAAAAAATACTCAGCCGAGGGAAAATTCAACTATTCCAATGCACTTGACGCTCATCTTGCGGTATATCAGCCGCAGTTCAACGCAGTCACGCTGACTCTCAAAGACGGCATCTCAGAAAAATCGAACGAAAAGCTGCTGAGAAAGCAGAGGTTCAAGAAAAAGCTCGATCCCGCGCTCAGCCAGCGTTCGTATTATGCAGGCAGATACGCTTATCTGTGTTGCAGCGGATATTCCGCGCCCCGCCTTTACGGTATGTGGACAGGCGAATGGAACACGGGCTGGGGCAGCAAATACACAATGGACGCAAATGTGAACCTTCAAACCTCCTCGATGAACACGGGCAACATCTCCTCGTCCCCGATAGGCTACGCATATTTTATTCTCCGCCAGCTTCCCGACTGGGAGGAAAACGCGCTCGCGACCCACGGATTTACCGACGCCATCCAAGCCCCCGTAAACACCGACGGCGACAAGGCGGTAATAACGGAAACCTGCTATCCGTATCCGTTTCGATACTGGAACGCAGGCTCAAGCTGGATGATCCAGCCGCTCTATGAGACCCTGCAATGCTACGGAGATATCAAAATTCCGCTCAGCGGCGAAATCGACCTTGACAAGCTCAGATCCGTGCTTTCCGTCACCGCGGACGACCTTACGGACGAAGACATTCGCGCGATCGAGGACAGGGGATATCTCCGGCTTGAGCGCGATGTGCTTTTGCCGCTTTTGATTAAATCGGCGAACTACTGGGAGCAGCTTATGACCCCCGAATATTACACCGACTCGAACGGCTCGATTCATTATGAAGCGGGCAAGACGGCGCTTGCGGATGACGAATACTACTGCATCCTGCCGAGCTATTCCCCGGAAAACAATCCGTCGAACTATCCCTCTCCCTCCGACGCAAACGCGGCTATCGACATCGCCGCCTGCCGCGACAATCTGAATATGCTTTTGAGCGTTATAAAAGACACCGCGCCGGAAACCGACACGGCAAAATGGGAATATATGCTCCGAAAGCTCCCGCCGTATCTCTTCGACAAAACCGGCGCGCTCAAGGAGTGGGCGTGCAGCCAATTTGAAGAAAACAACGAGCACAGGCATCTGAGCCACCTCTATTGCGTGTGGCCGCTGTTTGAAACGCAGAACGACGAGCGTCTCAAGTCCGCCTGCATACAGGCGATAAACAACAGAACCTCTGAAAACGAGGCGAGCCACGCACTTGTTCACCGTTCGCTCATCGCCGCAAGGCTCAAGGACAGAACGAGCCTCACCTCTGCGCTCGTGAAGCTTCAGAACCATAAAATAAGATATCCCTCGCTTATGACGAACCACGATTACGATCAAAGAAGCTGCTACTGCACCGACTTTGCCATAGGCTATCTCGGAATCGTCAACGAAGCCCTCGTTTTCTCGAACAAAAACGAAATCGAGATTCTTCCGGCTCTGTTTGAATCTGGCTTTGACGAAGGCGAGATAACCGGGATAAAGGCGAGAACCCGTGCGACGGTTGACTCACTCAGGTGGGATTTGCAAAGCAAAACGGCACAGGTCACCGTGACCTCCGACATCGACCAAACGATCACCGTTTCATGCGGGCTCTCCGACAAGACGGAGACGCTGACATTCCGCGCCGGAGAAACAAAGACGGTCGATTTTGCGCTGAATTGACCGAATAGGCACAAAAAGCAACATTCCGTCCGGGACCCCGGGCGGAATGTTTTATAGCTTCACGGGGTTTTAATACCTCACTCCCGCTCCCTGCGAATAAACGGAAGCGCGGACAGAAGCGAGCTCAATGCGACAGGCAGAGTGTACAGCATAAACAGAAGTGTCATCAGATTTGAATATCTGCCGTCGAACCTCGGGATTCCGCCGTTTGCAATAAAATCGTTAAGTGCCGCCGTTTCAGATGACGAAAATTTGACGGCGGCATAACCTATGCTCGCCGCGAGCGACGATAAACCGGTACCAATCTTGACAATAAACGTCTGCGCGGAGAAAAACAGCGCGTCCGGTCTGTTACCTGATATTTTTTCTTCAAGAT
>OGLM01002471.1_pt1 | contig 16776 bp, 15 predicted proteins | sample 1572531 | NCBI WGS metagenome assembly OGLM01 (sample SAMEA2581909, study PRJEB24529) | metagenome | biome: Human gut stool | place: China | collected 2011 | reverse complement strand
ACTGTCAGTATCTTTTTAAGCATCTGCATCACCGCAGTTAAATCAATAATACTCTATCTCACCGCATTCTGTACACTTTCTGCCGACAACTTCGGTTTTTGTTTCATAGTGCGATTTTTCGGGTACAGTTACCGTCTTTGTGCCAACTTGAACATTTACCCATACATTGTGATAAGATACTGGTTCTCCGTTCAGTGCGTGCTGTTTATTATGTTCGCTGCAATTATCAGTAATATCAGCTCCGCAAACCTTACAAATAGTTCTATCGTGTTTCTCGTAAATCGGCTCTTCGTAGGTATAGGCTTTCTGATCCACAACCTTTACTTTTGTTTCTTTAGTTACATTTTGCCAAGTGTGAGTATGCTCTTCGGAAAACATTTCAACTTTACCGCAAACCGAGCACTTTCTGCCGATTACTTCGGTTTTTGTTTCGTAGTGCGATTTTTCGGGTACAGTTACAGTTTTTGTGCCAACTTGAACATTGACAGTTTTAACACTATAACTGCCTTTTGCAGAACTATTATTTTTCATTTCATCAAAAATGTGGTTAAGATTGTCGCTTATATCAGCTCCACAATCATTGCAAATTGCTCTTTTTTGTTTTTCATAAATCGGTTCTTCGTAGGTATAGGCTTCCTTATCCACAACCTTTACTTTTGTTTCTTTAGTTATATTCTGCCAACTATGAGTATGCTCCGCAGGAGCTGATAAAGTAGTTACGGTAAAGCCCTTTGAATTATATCCGCTTGTGAATTTGTTTGCTGATGAATTGATACATCTCACGGTGTATGTATATTCTGTATCGGCATAAAGGTTTGTGTCCGTGAATGTGGTACTTGTTGTATCAAACAACCTTGACCAACCTTTTTCGCCCTTGCGATATACACGATACTTTTCGGCACCGTTCACCTTGTCCCAATTTAAAGTTACACTGTTATATGTTGCCTCAGTTTTTGAAATCTTAGGAGCAGATACATATTTAATTGACTTGCCTTTGCCGTTATAACCGCTTGTGAATTTGTTCTTGCTCTTATTAAGACATCTGACTGTGTAGGTGTAGGTTTTTCCCGAAGCTACCTTGCTGTCTGTGTAGGAGGTTGAGGTTGTATCTGCAAGCCTTGTCCAACCTTTCCTGCCTTTGTAGTAAACTCTGTACTGCTCTGCACCGTTTGACTTGCCCCAACTGATTTTTACACCGCCGTTGACATTCTCTGTCTTTGAAATCTTCGGAGTTGCAAGATTAGAGCTGACTGCTCCGACAGCCGTAGATGATATTGCTGTTGCCGACAGAGAAATTACTGCCGCCATAGCTACTGATAATAATGCCTTTTTCATTGATAATCCTCCTTAAAAAATTTTGTTATTTCTTCTTCTTTTTTACAGCCATAACACCGACCGTTCCGCCTCCGATGACAATCAGACCTCCGATAATTGACAATACAACTATTTGTCCTGTACTCATTCCGTTGTCATCTGCTGTAGCTTCGGCTTCTGCCGTTGTCGGCTGTGTTTCTGCATTTGCTTCAGTTTCTTCTCCGATAACATCAGAGCTTTGTTCGGCTACCGCTTCTTCATAGTAGGTTTTATTCTGTTTCTGTGTAGCTGATTCTGTTTTCATAATCAGGATGATACCTGTCATACGATTCAATTACTTTGCCGTCAGAATCTGTTCTTGTAAACTTATCTGTTTCGGCATCATAAGTCCACAGATATTTACTGCCGTCTGTATATGTTTCATAGATTTTTCCGTCATCGCCGTAATCTATGGTATCAACACCTTCAAGCTCTTTCTTCATATACTCAATAAATTCATTGGCTACATTGGCAATGGATACACCGTGATTTAAAGGAGTATAGTCCTCAAGATAATTTTTAAGATAAAACTTATCACGAGAAGCAATAACCGCAGTAATATCATCTAACGGTTTACTGTGGTCGTGACCGTTTAAAAGCTGTAAATCAGCGTAAACATTCCACACCTCGTTGTAAAGCTCGTCTTTGGTACATTCGTATGCTTTTTTGTATGGATGTGACTTTGCGGAAACAACAAAGGTTGAAATTACCGCAAGCATTACCGCAACAGCGATAACGCAAATTCTTTTTGTGTTTTTCATTGGCTGCCATCCCTTTCATTTTATGGATTCTTAAACCCTTTCTGATTATATTATACATCATTTAGGGGTAAAGTCAAGTATTTTTTGAATTTTTTCAAAAAAAGTTTTAAATTTTCTACCAACGGTCAAAGAAGAGTACATTTTCATACTGCAAGATAAAGCTTTGTGTTGAATGAAAATTATCGGGTGTGCTGTCATAATAATCCTTTGTACACATATAAAACAGCCTGTGCCTGACCGCAAGGTTGTTATCATCGAATATGTATTTGACAGCATTAACTGCGTTCTGCGAACGGTTGGCAGTTGAGCCGACATATCCCATACCTTTAATTACAGCCGATACGGAAGTATAGCCGTCATACACTATGGCACACTTGATTGACTGAGCAATAAGGCAAGAGCCTACATAACTGCCGCCAAATTCGCCCGTAACAATTCGTTCAAGAATATCCCTGTCCTTATCCGACAGCTTTACCATAGGTAATTTAAAGTCTTTGTTATCATATTTTGTTTTGACAAGATAACTTGTCTTGTTATTATAAGATTTATTGATAATATCAATATTCCTGTTACCTTTAACTATAATCTTATCTGTCGGATATGTCAATACTTGTTGCTTAATACATTTATGTGATATAATTTCGCCGTTTACATACTTATCTTTATATATATACTCTGTACTTCCCAGTTTGCCTTTTTGGAGCATTTTGGTTTGTCCGACAAACAGCTTTGAAGATTCCTGCACAACAGTTGTATATGGAATTTCTTTGTGCGTGGGATAGTAAGAGTAATTCACACGGTCAATTTTTATCTTTTGACCGAGATAAACCGTATCCGATAAATCTGCATTGACTATGTCATCATCAGAGAGCGATATATTAAGATAATTTAGTGCATTGCTAACTGTCCCCATAGGCACATAATAATCTTTGCTTACATCATCTACGGTTATATGTATTCCTATTTCGGGATTTATAAGTCTGTTATCAACAACAGACTGCCCATTATGAGCAGTCTGTGTTGTTGCACCTGCTATGGGTGCTGTATTGAGTAACGCTGTCATAGATATTATGACAGACAAAAAGGAGAGCTTAATTGTTGTATGTATAAATTTGTTCATAATCCACCTAACTGTTATTATTCCTTGTTATGTTTTCCGGTTGCTGACGGTCATATTGTTTTGATTTATCGTTGTCGGCAATTGTTCGTGCATTTTGAAGAATTTGATTTCTGCTCAATAAGTATGACCGTTTGTTTTTTCGTTCCGTGACTTCGGTTTGCCGTAACTCATTGTCAATGGCAGTATTGTCCTGTTGCTTTTCAATCTCTTTGATACCCACCTCATCAATATCAAGATTGACTATACCGTTCAGAGCTTCGGCAACATCATCCTTGCCAAGCTCACAATTGTTGATGTAAGCCTGACAAAGGATCTGTTTCATATCGGATGGGTATTGCTCAAGCTGAGAGATAGATATATTAAGAGCTTCTGCTATTTGTGGATACAGCTTGTCGGTGTCGGCAGTCTGTTCCTGTCTTGAGCGTTCTCGTTCCATAGTTTACTTCCTGTAAGATTTTTTAGATTTTGAAGAGCTTGAAAAAACAAACTCTGTTTTAAAATCCGAGTTAAGTTTAATAGCTGCGTCAAAGGATTTGCCTGATTTGGACTTCAAGCCCTTGAGCGTGTCCGTCTTGCCTTTAGTTAAGAGCTTTACAGCCTGTGCCGATGAAAGGCTCTTACCGCATATATTTTTCCATATGACAAAATCACACTCTTTATTTTCACAAGCGTATGACTTTGGATATGCAAGAACTTTCTGTCCGCATTTTGGGCAAATGCCGACTGTTTCCCAACGGGTAAAATGTTTGCTGTTGTCAACTTCGCTGTATGTATCAACAAGATACTTTACGCTGTCCTCAATCTGATTCATAAATTCATCAGCACTTGCAACACCTTTTTCAATGTGTTGCAAAGCGGTTTCCCATACAGCCGTCATTTTCGGGGACTTGACATCATCGGGAACGCAGCCTATGAGCTGAATGCCTTTTTCGGTCGGCAGAATTTTCTTACCATCACGCTGTATGTATTGTCGCTTAACAAGGTTTTCGATAATGCCTGCACGGGTTGCAGGAGTACCGAGTCCTTTTTTTTCAACATTGCTGTCCTCAACATAATCGGTATTTCCGGCTGTTTCCATAGCTGATAGCAGGGTTGCATCTGTATATTGTTTAGGTGGTGAAGTAAAGTGTTCTGATACGCTTGCAGGTACGGAGCAATATTTACTGTTACGCTGTATTTTATCAGGCACTTCATCTCCGCAACACAACTTATCTACTTCGTTTTTATCTTTTTCTTTAGCAGATATGTCAATAAATTTCCAACCGAGATTAACGGGATATGTTGCTTTGGAAACAAATGGTTTATCGCTGTTATTAGATTTTAATTCACAAGTGAATGTACGATATACATAATCATCACCTGTTGCAACACAAAGTCTGACAGCAAGCATAAACAATATATTGTATTCTGCTGTCGGCAATGACGATAAGTCATAGCTTGTTATCTGTTCAGTTGGCAGTAATGCGTGGTGGTCTGATACCTTTGCGTTGTTGATAACTTTTGTAACATCAGTGGGTGTCTGTGGTATTTTTTCATATACACCGTAAACGCTTTCAATAAGATTTTTTGCTGTAGATTCCATATCATCAGTAATATAGTTACTGTCCGTGCGAGGATATGTAGCAAGCTTCTTTTCGTAAAGTGACTGCAAATAATCAAGCGTTTGCTGTGCGGTATAACCGTAAATGCTGTTTGCATCACGCTGCAAAGCAGTTAAATCATAGAGTTTTGGCGGAGCAACAGACTTTTGTTGCTCCGTTAAATCAACAACCGTAAAATCCGACTTATCAACACATTCAGCAAGCTTGTCAGCTTCATACTCCGACTTAAAGTCATCAACGCTTGTTGCCTTAAAATCACCGCAATCAATATCAACCTTGTAAAACGGCTCTTTCACAAAGTTTTTAACCTTGTTGTTTCGGTCAACAATCATTGCAAGGGTGGGTGTTTGTACTCTGCCAATGTTGAGCAACAAACCGTACCGTACAGAAAACAGCCTTGTGGCATTCATCCCAACAAGCCAATCGGCTTTAGCTCTTGCAAGTCCTGCACGGTATAGATTGTCATATTCCGAGTCATCTTTAAGCTCGGAAAAAGCCTTTTTAATAGCTTTTTCCTCAAGAGATGAAACCCACAATCTTTTGACCGGCTTTGTACAGCCCGTTTTGTAATACATATAACGGAAGATACATTCGCCTTCCCGTCCTGCATCGGTTGCACATACAATTTCATTTACATCATCTCGTTCAATCAGGCTTTTCAGAACATAATACTGAGATTTTGTCGAACCGCCAACCGAAAACTTCCACTTTTCAGGGATAATGGGTAGGTTTTCAAACTTCCACGGTTTTTCGGCAAACCTATCCCCGTAGGCAACCGGGTCATCAAGCTTGACAAGATGGCCCAAACACCACGATACGATATACCGGTCATTGTATAAATAGTTTACACCTTTTTTATTTGCACCGAGGACAGTCGCAACAGTATTTGCAACTGACGGCTTTTCGGCAATAACCAATACTGACATAATTATTTACTCTCCGATTCTTCATCTTCGTTGATTTCAGGCTGATAATCAAAATCTTCGTCTGTGTATTCGGATTCATTGTTTGACGATTTTTTACCGCCTTTGCCCTTAAGCTTATAAAAAGCAAAGCCAATACCACCGAGAATTACAATGCCTATTACAAGATAAATCATATACTGATTGTTGCCTGATGATGTACTGTCGGTATTATCTGTTGTCTGTGCTTCTTCATCGGGAGCGGTTGTAGGCTCTGAAGTATCCTCACCTCCGCTTGATACATTGCTGTCATCTTGTGCAAGCTTATCAAGGTCGGCTGTATCAACCTCGTTCAGAAAGTAAACATTGTTTACAGTTTTTGTCTTATCAATAATGACATAAAACACATCATCATCTCTTGTTGTTACGGCAATAAGCTGATATGTACCGTTTTCCATTACGATTGTTTCATCTGCGGCAAGATTTGTATTGCCTGTTGTATTCTTCGACCAATCGTAATTTGTTTTGTTGTCATCTGAGCTTGAACTGCTTTCGCTGTTGTCTGATGATGAATTGTCTGCATTATCAGAATGGTCGGAATTATCCGATGTATTACTGCTGTCGGAAGCAGATGATTCTTCGCCTTTAGTTGTTTGTGCGGCAGAAACCGATGCCATACTGCACAATGACATAGATAGGCACATAGCTGCCGTCATAAGGACAGCAAGTAATCTTTTATACGGTTTGCGTTTCTTTTTCAACATTTGAACCTCCTAATTCTCTGATAATATCAATAATATCCTGTTCGGTGAGATTATTCTCTTTGAGGAGCTTAATTATTTTTAAATCCTCATTTAAGGTTGATACCGTACAGTTATTAGCTTTGATAATTGTCATAAATTCTTTTTCCTCTAATTCGCTGATTTGCTTTTCAAGGGATTTCTTTTTTGCAATCAATGAATTGATTTTTTCAGTAAGTGCATTTAGACTTTGCCTAAGTGTATCAAGCTTTTGAACGCTGTTTACAGGCATTTTATTTCCTCCTCCAACTTATGCCCCAATGGGGCATAAGTTAATTTTATTTGTTTTCACGGTAAATTAAAAATTGCGGGTCAACATCGTGCCACACCAGACCATACTTTATTTGCACACCTAAATGCAAATAATTTTGATTAGCCTTAGTATCGTTACCGTCACAATGCTTATAACTATCCACTTTGCCGATATAATCTCCTAATTTAACTTTACTGTCCTTTTTTAAGCCTGTTTTAGGAGTTATATTACCGTATGTCAGTTTAAATGTTCGTGCGGTATCGTTTTCATACCATATGTTACGGTCTTTCTCGGTGACAATAACAATAGTATGATTTGATGTATCAATACTTTCGACTTTGCCGTCCATAAGTGAATACACATTAGTACCCTTGCTTGCAACAAAGTCTGTGCCATAGTGCATAGTATTTTGACAATGGCGAGAATACCAACTTACAACATCGTAACCAAAATTGTTATATATTTTCGTATTAACAAAATTTCCGGGAAGAGGATTACACTCAAATGATTGATGTAAGCCGTATGTTGTCTGTGTTTTGCCATTTTCGTCTTGTTCAAGGCAGGCAAGCACTTGATAATACTGCTTCCGTTGTGCATAATCTTCTTTGATTTTTGATTGAGAGGAATACAAACTTTGACTCTTAGAATTTAAAACTGCGTAAATAGCATCGTCAAATGACCGTATTTGTTGCACATTAGTGTAGAGTGTACAATCCGTAATGTAAGTATCATGCTTATAAAATCTAACAGCTTGCTTACCATTTTCGCCAAATCTCGTTTTAACATCGTCTGAAGATATTGCCCAATTAAAATCTTGACCATTGATAGTAAGCTGCGTTTTGCGATACACCTTTGTGCCTGATCCTCGCCAACCCCAAAATTTTTCATTATTTTTTTTGATGAGACTATAAAAAGAAGGAATGATGCCACCCATAGAATCCACAACTTGCTGATTACAATTTTGAAAATAGCATCCGGTTTTAGCATAGCTTTTATTGACATTGAGTATTTCGCCGGTTGATAAATTAAAATACACTTTTTTACTTTTGTGGTAAGAAGTTAATGCTGACGGTACTCCACAAGAACCAAAATCAATATAACCATAGGTTTTACCATTGTCGGTGATAGAGCCGGAACTTTTACTGTAATAGTATTCGTCCGATGCGTCACCGGGATAAGCGTCGTAGCTACCCAATTCCTGCCAATACGAACCATTAATGTACTTGTACTTAAAGCTGTATTCCTTATCAAAAAGGTCTTGCAGAATATCATCAAACTTGTCATCATCGTAACTCCAACTTTGCTCTTTATCGTCCGCATCGGTAAAATCATAAGTATAGGCACACATAAAAGCAATTAGTTTGTTTGCATCAAAGTCATACACAGGTTCGTAGTTCTGAACGATATTTTTGCCGTAATAATATTTAGTTGGTGTATCGTCCATACTGTCCGTATTGACTTTAAGGCTTTTAAGCCCCTGACGCCATTCGTTTTTGCTTTTGCATCTAATGAGATTGGTATTATACTCATATGCAATATCAGTGTACGATTCGATTGCTCTTGACATATCGTAGTCGTTGCAATAATAAGTGCCGAGAATTGCGGAATTTTTTGAGGCTCCGCCGCCGAAAATCATCAAAATTAAAGTAAAGAAGAAAATCACAATCAACAGAGGAGCTGCAATTGCCGCAAAAAACTTAAATATGAAGCCTACAAACTTCTTCGCAATTTCAGCTACCTTTTGAGAGGTTTTAGGCTTTGTTTTTGGTTTAGGCTTTTTGTTGCGTTTTTTAGTTTGTTGCTGCCTTTGCAGTTTAGTCTGCCGTTGCCTGAGCTTATTTTGCCTTTGATTTAGCTTTGGTGTGCGTTTTTTGGATTTATTGATTTTATGGGCTTTAACAGCTTTATTTACCTGATTGCCCTGTTTTGCCATATTGACAACTTTTTGTCCGGCTTTGACAAAATCGTTATCCTGAGCTTCCTGAGCAATTCGATTGCTGAAACGGTATATTCCGCCTTTAACCATACCGCCCACCGCCATACGCACAAGGCTTTTAGGCTTTGTCAGCTTTTTGAGTTTTTTATTATTTTTAAACTGCTTTTTCGGAATTTTACTGAGCTTTTTATTTAGCTTTAATTCTTTTTTTAGCAGTTTTTTCCTTTTGCCGACCTTACGGGTAATCTTGACTTTTTTCTTAATAACAATGAATTTGCCTGATGATTTACCTTTGATAACCGTTGTACGCTTAAAACTGCGTGATACCGTTTTCAGCTTTAGTTTTCGAGCCGAAACAGCTGATTTATAATCCTTTTTCTGAGTCTTAAATTTACGCTTAGCGGATTTATATTTCAGCTTATTCGACTTGGCGGCAAGCTTATATCCCTTGAATTCCTTTTTTTGAGTATGGTGGGATATTAGAGTCTTACGAATATTGTTAAGCGTTCTTACTGTTGTTACGGAAGCAAGAACAGCCTTGCCGGTATCAATCGTATCCGCATTGTACCTTAATTTTTGCTCAAATTTATTCTGAGCTAAATCCTTAGCGGTCAGAGCAACCGTTTCAGAAGCAAGTGCCGTTCTCCACGCAGCTGATGCAGTGAATTTACGGGTTTTATTTACAGCCTTTAAGGAAACCTTTGCACTCTTGCCGAATGTACTTTTCGGACGCATATTGTTAATGCGTTTTGTAATCAGAGGAGGTTTGTCACCCTCAATTCTTCGTGGTAAATCATCAATTTTATGCAACAATCCACGCTGTTTGAACGCAGGAGCATCAGCTCTGACTATTTTAAGATGAGTATGATGTGTTTTGATTAAGCGACCGGGCTTTCGCTCAAGTTTTAAATGAAATTCTTTACCGGTCAAGCCCATACCATCACCTCACTATTTCGTCTTTTTCTTAGGCGGTTTTAATGCCTTTTTTCGCTTGGTTGGATCTGTGTTCAGCAATTGGAACATAAGGGTATCTTCGGGAAATTCGTCCTCAAACGGAAGAATTGTATCTCCGTAGAACACAAGACCGTGACCGGGCTTCGAGCCTTTAACATATTTGATTTGTGCATTCGATATTTCAAGCTTATTCTGTAAAATCTGACGGTCACCGTCAGATTGATTGAGCATATAAATAAAGTCGGAGTTATCAAGAATGTTTTCTATTTCTGCCGATGACAACAAGTCCTTAACATTTTGTGTAATGCCTGTCGGCACTCCGCCCCATTTACGAAAACGCTTCCACATTTCTACTGAATATCTTGCTGTCTGTTCTTCTCTCAAAAGCAAATGAAACTCATCTATGTAGTAGCGTGTGGTCTTTTTGTTTCGGTTCAGAGCAACTCTGCTCCAAACTTGGTCTTGAATAATGAGCATCGCAATCTTCTTGAGCTGACTGCCGAGCTCTTTAATGTCAAAGCAGACAAGTCTGTTACTGATGTCAATGTTGGTGCGGTATGAAAATACATTATGAGAACCCGTTACATACATTTCGAGCGAGTTATGTACCCTGCTTAACACATTTATAACATCGGGTGCAGTAAATTCCTTGTTAAGGTCTGCGAGAGTCGGCATATTCTCCTTTGTCGGATTATGCATCAGATAATCGTTGTACAATCGCCTTGTACATTTATCAATCGCCGAACGCTCCTCCGAGGTTAATCCGTACTTATCAGCCACAACAAGCTCACACAGAGAAATGATAAAATCCGATTTTGTGGAGATTGGATTTTCACCCTCCATATCGTCAATCAGATTGATGTCAAGCGGATTTATGTGATGAGGACTGTTGGTAGATATTTTTACAACCTGACCGTCAAGATGTTCAACAAGGGGATAATACTCACCTTCAGGGTCGGTAATAAGAATATCGTCACTCCTCGTCAGGAATATATCTGTAATTTCACGCTTAACCGAGAACGATTTACCTGAACCCGGTGTACCGAGAAACAGACCGTTAGGGTTTTTAAGTTTGAGCCTGTCGGCTAAAATCATATTTTTTGTGACTTGATTAAGTCCGTAATAACAGCCGCTCGGTTGAAAAATCTCCTGTGTAGAAAATGGTATAAAAACGGCAACCGAACTGGTAGGAAGGTCACGCACAATCGGTACAGCATTATAACCGAGCGGCAGAGATGAAGCTAATGCCTGTTCCTGAAGATAATCAAGAGATATGAGCTTGCAGTTATTTTTTTGCGTTATTCTTGACAGAGTTTCAAGCTGTAACGAAGCTTGATTTTTGGTCATTGAATAATTACGAATTGTGACTGTAATCTCAAAAAGTCGTTCGTTCTTGCTGTTAAGATCTTCAAGCATTCCCTGTAATTCTTCAAGATATATCTGTATGCTTTCGGGCAAAATATCAGAATCGTAGCCGCTTTGAAAAGCTTTTTTCTGTTCATCAATTTTCATCTTCTGAACATCAGACAGTTTTCCACGAATGTATTTTAACGCCTTTAATTGGTCAAAAGGCTTGATATGAAAATTTAGAGAAGCAAGACCCTCGGTGTTATCGAGAAAGTCTGAGATAATACCGTCAGATAATTCGCCGGCAAGAATGTTAATTGATGTAACGCAACCGTAAGCGTTGTTAATTTCAAACTTGTTTTTTCCGGTAAACTTAACGGATGCAGGGGCAATAAAGTCTTTGGTGTTATATCCTTTTTTAACAAGCTCCCAATCGAACAAAAACGGCTGAGTTGTAAACGGGTTGAGTGATTGGTACATTGATTCCAATCGTTGCTCTCCGTTCAGCTTTTTTGAGCGTACCTTCATATCGCCAAACAATCTTATAATTTCCTGTGATACCGTACTTAATTTTGCTCTTGCTTCACGAATATTTTTCGCTTCGGTTGTAAAAGTCAGATATTTCTTAACGCTTCTGCCGTTTTTACCGCCGAGCAAATTATTAACTCTAATATCCGAATATTCCTTACGAACATCGTTAAAATCATCGTCAACGGAATCAATCTGCACATACTGAATCATTGACTCCTTGTCAATAACCTGATTTTCATAGGTATTTTGAAATTCGATTGTTTCATCGAAATAATTGAGAATATCACACCAAGCCGAAAATTTACTGTCCTTTTCTTCATATGTTGCAAGCTGATAATTTGTATCATAAAATTCAACTGTCTGTGAATATTTTTGACCGCCGATGTGACAGGTGCCGTCAGGAAACATTGTTTTGTACGGCAGAATAGCCTGAGTAGATGAGGAATCTTCTTCATTTTCTTTTTTAAGCCTTGCCATCCGTGCCTTAATCGACTGTATTTCTTCCTTTGTTAAGGTGTTTTTTTGATTTTTACTGTTTTTTGATTTTGAGTTTGTCAAAAATGCTCACCTTCTTCGTATTATTAAACTCTGATATATCAACCCCGGCGGCAATGAGTTTGCGTTTTAATTTGCTGTATTCGATTTGGTTCAGAATCATTGCCATCGGAGATTTAGTCTGATATGTTCTGACTCTCGGTTTTCTCATAAACGAGATAAGCAACTTGAGATACTCCTCCAAGTACATACCGTTTTTGGTGAACAAACCGCAGGCGATGCCCGGAAAAGCAAAGATTCCGAGAGCTATGACAGCTACGGTAATGTTGCTTGTTACCGTCTTAATTATGAAAAATGCAGGAATACCCATTGCAAGACCGATACCAAAGCAAATTGCCTGTCGTTTTGTCAAACCAAAAATGAATTTTTGCTTGATTAAAGACAAATCCTTCGGTATCTTAACGAAATTTTGTTGCATAAAAAACTCCTTTTAACTTGTGCCCCGATGGGGCACAAGTTAGAGAATTTGGATTAGTGTGCCGCAAAGGCAGACTTTGAAATGCTTGATGTTCTGAACATTGTGAAGATAAATGCAACAACAAAGCCGAGCAAGGTAGCCATTGTCATTACAACATCCTGTCCGCTCATCATATTCTTCAGCGTATTGTTGAATAAAGTCTTGAAAATCGCAAGTGCGACAACGATAAAGAATCCCTGAAAAGCAAGAGCAAGTAGATTTCTTAGCCAATTCTTGCCTATATCGCCCCAATCCTTGTTCATCATCGTCGCCATAGGAATAGGTGATATTGAGAGCATCATATACACATCAATAATCCTTGATGCAAGCACAATTACAATTGCCGCCAACAGAACAAACGAAACGATGATGATAACAAAGGCAATAATCAGCGTAGTTATCAGCGTGCCTATATCCTGTGCCATCAGAGCCTGATGAAAACCGGACGAATTAACAACATCAGCCGAAATAAATTTGCCTGTGCCAAACAGCGTATTAAGCCCCGAATTGACGGCATCCGTGCCGAAAACAAAAATACCGGTTGCTATGTAAAAGACATTGCTTACAAGCAGAATTCCGCAGAACGATTTTAAAATCCAACGAATGAAAATTGAATCGTCAAAATCTCTGAAATTATTGCCCTCAACAACCATTGAAAAAAGCTCATAGCACACAACAATCATCAACATAAACGCACCTATCGGTACGATTACATCGTTCGACAGCTTTTCAATCGTTGTCCAAAGGCTTGTACCGCCCGAACCGGTAGTACCTGTAAAGGTGGTCGGGTCACCGAGAAACTGCGAAAAAATTCCGTTTAATCCGGTCTTATTACTGTTATTGAGTGCACCTGACAACATATCGTTGACTGTATTAAGACAGCCTTCTATTGCTCCCGAAAGAATTTCCTTGAACCAATTTTCGAGAGCGTTCATAAAGTCCTCAACAATCCAGACAATCGCCCTCTTTCCGACTTATGCCCCAACGGGGCACAAGTTTATTTTTGCTTGCTCTCATTATTTGCTCTGAGCCTGATTCATCATCTGACCGAGTACCGGCACAAGAAGAACGCCGGCAGCAATAAGTGCAATACCTGCCATAAGCTGCTTCATACCCTGTGATTTAGCACCGGGGTTATCATTGCCGTAGCCTTCAAGCAAATTAATAATGCCCCACACGGCAAGACCGGCACCGATAAGACAGATAACGGCTGTGAGTACAGTCTGAGCTGTGCTGATAAAAGATGACGCATTTACTGCGGCAAAGCAGGACATACAGCTCATTGCGGCAATTGATGCGATTGCTGTAAGCACGGCAACAGCCTTTTTGGATTTCTTACATCTTCTTGAGAGCTTGTTAGGCTCTGTTGATAAAAAGTTCATAGGTTTAGCTCCTTTATGTATTTATTTACCGATATTCGGTATATTGTGTATTTTGTAAAACAGCAGCATTTTTTTGACGGCTCTTAACAAACCTTGCAACATCAAAATAATTTTTCTTGTCGCTGTCAAACAGCTTGCCGTAATTCTTGTGTTTTGTTATATCAAATTTCTTCGACATAAACGGGTGCAAGCCACGGATTTGCAGAATACATTGAGAGTTGTCCATAACACTCAATTCGTCCTGCGACATCAGCTCTTTGCCGAGTTTCTGATAATTTACTCCGTAGCTTTCCTGCGTACCTCTACTTCGGGAAGTGTTGAACATATAAATCGTTTCCTTACCGAGAGATTCGGATATATCCTTGAGCGTGGTTTTCTCTTTTCCGCCGAGAAACAAGAGTGAATCACAGTTACCTTCAATTGTTTCTGCATTGTCTTTATACAAGGACTTGAGCTGAGATTTGGTCTGTAAAATGATACTTGCAGATATTCCACGGCTTCTGATTACAGAAATAATCTTTTCAAACTGAGGTATCTGCTTGATATTTGCAAATTCGTCTATCAGACAACGCACGGGATATTTCAATCGTCCCGAACCGTTAGGATTATTGTCAGCCTTTGTACACAGTAAGTTAAATAACTGCGAGTACATCATCGCAACGAGAAAATTGAAGGTGTCGTCCGTGTCGGAAATTATGATGAACAGAGCTGTCAGCTTATCGCCGATTGTGTCAAGGTGCATTTCATCGTAGCTTGTGATTTCAAGCACCTTGTCAATTGAAAACGGTGCAAGTCTTGTGGCACAGCTTATCAAGATTGATTTTGCAGTTTTTCCTGCGGCAAGTTTATAAGCCTTATACTGTCTGACTGCAAACCTACCAAGAGAAGCTCTCCAATCGTCAACCTCTGCGTCTTTGAGTTCGGCATAATTTTCATTTTCCTCTGAAAATTGTTCGTCTTGCTCCCAAGCGTTTTCAATCCATCGTTCAAGGTAGTAAAATGCCCAATCAATAGCGTTTTTGAAGCTTTCGTCATCTTCACGGCACTCCGAAGCGTTTACAAAATCAATCAGTGTTTCAAAGTTCCACTCTTCTTCCGGACACATCGTAATGATGAGTGCTATGTATGAGGTGTATAACAGCTTCTCCGCTTTGACCCAAAATTCATCTCCGCCTTTTTGGTCGCCCGTTGTGTTTGTGATAAGTACCTCAACCGTGCGGAGAATATCCTGCTCACGGCTTTCGGGACGAATATATGCAAACGGGTTGTAGTGCATTGATTTTGAAAAATCAATTGTATTAAAAACTCTGATGCTGTACGGTGTATATCCGATGATTTTTCCGTTTTTAACAACCGGCTTTCCTTTTTGGAGCATTTTGCCGCACTCAACAAGAACCGTTCCTTTAGGGTCTGTTACAACATAGCTTGAGTGCATTTGCATAAGATTCGGCTTGACATAAAAGCGTGTTTTACCCGAACCTGAACCGCCGACAACAAGTACATTCTGATTTCGTGCATACTTGACATTTGATGGCTTACCCATCGTAATGCGTTCGGTTTGCGTGAGAAGCACATTGTTATCGAAATTCTGCCTGTCCATATACGGCTCAATATCTTTGGCATTACCCCAACGAGCTGAACCGTACTCCTTGTCCTCGGCATATTTTTTTCGGTGCTTACGCTTGTATTCAAGTACAAGTTTTGCAATGACAGCAGTCATAAAGCCGACAAATGCGTCAAGCGGATGAAGAGAGGGAAGAGGATTTGTCAAAGCGTTGCCGAGATTTGTAAAAAAAGGCATTGCCTTAACGCTGATATTTCCCGATATACCAACAGTGCGGTATGCACAGCAAACTTTGTCGCCAATCCAAAAAAACAGCAGGCAAGGCAAAATGAAAATGATTGCTTTTTTTATTTTATCCGTATCTACACGCACCGACATCACCGTCCTAAATTTGACTTGTTGTGAGATTTTTCTTTGTCAACAGCAGCTTGCTTTTCGGATATGACTTTTGCATTTTGCTTAATTTGTTCTCGGTTTACAACCTGAGTGACAGATTTTTTATCAAGTTTTTTTGAAGTACCAAAGGCGTATTCCTTAAAGGCTTTCTGAAAATTTTCTTCTTTACCCGACTGAAAAAATATGTGATATGTAGGCGGTGATGCTGACTTGTCCCGTTTAAGTGCAAAGTCAATATCGTACTTTTTCGCAGTCGATAAAAAATCCTTGATGTTGTTATCGGTAATTTCTATACTTTCAAGAACACCTGTTTTTGCAAGCTTGTTGAAACTCTTAAGACCGGATTTTTGTTTTTTGCCTGATAAGTAATCACGCATTATCTCTTTGAGCAAGTCGCTTGATACGCTGCTTGTCTGCACCAAAAAGTCCATAATCTGTGACATTAAGCATTCACTTCCTTGGACTCAATGACCGGTTCGGGCATCTGAAAGACCGTTTTCCCGGCTTTGAGCGTTTCAATGAGAGCAAGCAGTACATTTTCGCACTCAGTCGTATTGTTATAAATGCCGAGAACAGTATCGCTGTCGCTGCTAATTTCCACATCATCTGATGATGCCGATTCAAATCCAACGATGGCATACACCGTTGTTCCGTCAACTTCGCCTTCGTACATTGTCACTTTAGCGAGTTTATCGAAGTTGATAAGCTCGTAGTCTTGACTTATGATTGTCATTTTGTTTTCTCCTTTCAACTTCTGCCCCGTTGGGGCACAAGTTTGTTTTTATCTGTTGTGCTGCAGGTCATAAGCGACTTGCAGGTCGGTATCAGGCTCCATTGTTATCGGAGCATTGTAAAGACAGCTCA
>OGLM01002469.1_pt1 | contig 16780 bp, 19 predicted proteins | sample 1572531 | NCBI WGS metagenome assembly OGLM01 (sample SAMEA2581909, study PRJEB24529) | metagenome | biome: Human gut stool | place: China | collected 2011 | reverse complement strand
AGATAAAGTTTTAAAAGCAAAAGCAAAACTTATCTATATAAGTAGTGTTCATGCAATTCCAGAAAAAAATAATAATGAATTAATAACTGAAGTAAATAATTTTAATCCAGATGATGTTTATGGACTATATGCAAAAACAAAAGCAGAGGCAGCAATGTATGTAATGAGAGCAGTAAAAAGTAGAAATTTAAATGCTTGTATTATTCATCCCTCTGGAATTATAGGTCCAAATGATTTTGGCAATAGTCATTTAACTGAATTAGTAAAAGAAGTATCAAATGGTAAACTAATTGCTTGTGTAAAAGGAGGATATGATTTCGTTATTCACATGCATAGCGCAGCAACACCGGATTATCATCCTCCTTTATCATTTCAAAACCATCCTTTCCAGCCAGATCAACGGCTTCTTTTATCGCATATAGAGAGCCAGGGACAGATGTTTTCATCAATCTCCTACCCTTCTCCACCGACAAGTAAGCATATGAAGAAACGAGATTCGCATGTGGATAAAACAAGTTCTGTTTTTTATCATATAGTGCCATAAACGGTTTCATCTTTTCTCCCTTATATTCCGAAATTGTATAAAAGACAAAACAATAAGCATTTGTTTCAAACAGGTCGAATATCTGAATGCGCGGTCCGTCCGGTCTTACTTTCGGTGTAAAGTCCGCCACTATCGTCAATTCGTCATACCTCCATTTCATTTTACCTGTCCGAAAAAGCCATGCAGGTTCAATCCGGTTTCCATCCATGTGGTACGGGGCTGTGTCATAATTCCTGATTATGTGCAGCCTCTTTTTTGTGTCTATACAGCAATAAATTTGATTATGCCGTCATTTTTTCAAACTTATCCTGGCATATTTCCAGTTTATGCATGTAACAAATAAAAATAACCATGAATTTTCCATAAGAAGACGCTTTTCTTCCCTTTTTGTCCACTTTTCTCATCATTGAACATAGTTTCTTTATATTGAAGGCTATGGCAAAGAAGGTAAAATCCATCACGACCTTGTCTTTTCCCATATGCCTGAAACGGCGGTAAGCCATATTGGACTTCATCTGTCCGAAGACTGCCTCCGGTTCAATGCACCGCCTTCCCCTTTCCTTGATCCCTTCTTCTGAAGTCAATAATTCACAGGCCTTTCGTTTATAGGCATTAAGCCGGTGATTGACCCTGATCGTCCTTTGGTTGGCCTTGGCCTTGTAACAGAGGCAGCGCAAGGGACACCCCTTGCATCGTATGGCGCGATAACAGGCGCTCTGGGAGATATAACCGCCCTCCGTCCGGGTTTGTAGCGTACCGGTCCGGGACATGCGCTGCCCCATCGGGCATATGTAATAATCTCCTTCCTCATTATAATAGAGGCTGTCGGGATGAAAGGTGTCAGGTTTATAGCGGGGACGGTGTTCCAAATGGAAACGATTGTATTTGACGAACCCCTCAATGCCGGCTTCGTCCATGAAACGGTAGTTCTCTTCCGAGCCGTATCCGGAGTCGGCGACGACCCTTTTTGGGAAACGACCGTAACGGCCCGGGAAAGAGCCAAGGAATGGTATGAAGGTCAGCGTGTCGGTCGGGTTCGGAAAGAGGGCGAAGTCTGTGATGAATTGGTTCTCGGAGGATATCTGCAAGTTGTAGCCGGGCTTGGTTTGTCCATTACACATGGCGTCTTCCTTCATGCGCATGAATGTGGCCGAGGGATCGGTCTTGGAGATGGAATTGCGGCCTTCCATCTGTTCCAGGCGGCTGTTATATTCCGCTAGCTTCTCGCCATGCCTCTCCAATTCTTTGAACATCTTGTTCTTTCCTCTTTGCGCGGCCTTCTCTTCCTTTGTCTTTGCCTCAGGTGCCGAACCGAGTGCCTCCTTGAATTCCTTGGAGATCTCGCACAATGTCTGGGGGGTAAGCTCCAAGGTGTCAACATCGGCCGCCTTGTCTTGTGCCATCTGCTCGTTGATCTGCTGGAGTAACACACGGATTTTCTCCAACAGCTTCTCACGGTTCCTTTCCACGCTCTTGCGCCATACGAAGGTATACTTGTTCGCCTTGGATTCTATCTTCGTCCCGTCAAGGTACTCGACCTCAAGCGTGACAAAACCTTTCTCTACCAATATCAACACTAAGAGGGTGAATATATGTCCGATCTCATTCTTGACACGGTTACGGAAACGGTTGATGGTAGCGAAGTCAGGCTTCTGATATCCCGACAGCCAGATATAATAGATGTCCCGGTATAGGAGTTTCTCTATTTTTCGGCATGAGTATACGTTATTCATGTAACTATAAAGGATTACCATGAGCATCATTTTGGGATGATAAGGGCTGCGGCCACGCTCATGGTATAGTTTCTTGAAACCTGACAGGTCCAGGCTCTCGATAACCGACTTGAGGATACGTACAGGATCATCCTTAGGGATATCCCGGTCGATCCTCTGGGGAAAAAGTAGCGTTTGATCGGGATCATAACTTCTGAAGTGTAAATTTTCTGGCATCTTGCAAGCGTTTATTTGTCACTAAATTACAAAAATATCAGAACTTGGGCAAGTTCTTGCAATAGAAAATCAAGTTATTTATCTTGATTTTCATATCTTATAAAAAGAATAAGACTGCTGTGGGAATACCGGCTTTTACAAAAGGAGCGCGCCCCAAATATGGGACACGCTCCTCGTCATAATTAAAGTTTCGGCTGTCATTATTATATTATTATTTATCCTTGTCAATCCCATATTACAAAAAAAGCCTGACACGATAAGTTGTCAAGCTACACATCCCGTATAGTCAAGGCTTCTTTTGCTTGGTTACTCTCTACTTATAATATCTCTTAAAACGAGTGACTTTGCAAAGGAACAATTTTATTTTATACAAAACAATTTTTTTAGACTTTACTTTATATGTTGTCCAGCATAAAAAAAGAAAGGGGGAATTTTGACACATTTACATTTGCAGTATTAAATATCACAATAAAATATAAGTGTATATTTGAAAAGAAGAGTTGCAGTGAACTAACTTTGACACTAGTCTTAAATGACTATAGGCTGAATCAGACTGCAACTCTCTTAATAGGAGAACCTAGCCAGTTAGAATTGTAGGCTCACGACCTAATAAATGTATTAGCTGTTTCTCCTTCATGTTTAATACTGTAAATACAAAGTTATGAATTATTCTCATTTTGTAGGTCTTGATGTAGGAAAAAAAACTTTCGATGCATCATTAATGTCCGCAGACGAAAAAGAGTTGTCTCACAAGTCTTTTGATAACACTCCAACTGGGATCCAATCTTTATTGGATTGGATAGCTGGTTATCATCTCTCTTTATCCAAACTCTTGTTCTGTGCTGAAAACATGGGAAGTTATGTCACAGAGTTATCTGTTTCCAGTGTCTCCATGGGATTTTCCCTGGCTTTGGTTTGCCCGTTGACCATCAAGAAGTCCATAGGCTTGCAACGAGGCAAAAATGACCGCATTGACGCCAAAAGAATAGCGAACTATGCGGTATTACACTATCGAAAACTGGAGTTATACAAATTGCCTGACAAAGACTTGGTGAGACTGCGGGGATGGATTATTATACGTGACAATTTGGTCAAGCAAAAAGTATCAAGCATAAAGTTATTGGAAACATTCTCCTGGATGGCTAAGTTGGCTGATGTGACAGAATCCATTTCTTTTTTGGAAGAGCAGCTCAAGTCGATAAAAGAAAGAATCCTGGAGGTGGAAGAGGATATGGAGCAACTAATAGCCGCCAGTACATCGCTTTACACAAACTACTTGCTATTAAGAAGTATAAAAGGAATAGGAATTATCAATGCCATTGTATTACTGTGTGTTACTGACAATTTTCAAAGATTTGACAACCCGAGGAAATTTGCCTGCTATTGTGGGGTCGCCCCATTTGAACATACTTCAGGTATTTCCATACGGGGAAAAACGCAGACTTCTTCATTGGCTAACAAAGAAGTAAAAGTATACCTTACCCGAGCAGCTATTACTGCCATATCTTGGGATCCGCAGATGAAAGCATATTATAAAAGGAAAATAGCGGAGGGGAAACATAAAGCATCTGTAATCAATGCTGTAAGAGCCAAAATCATAGCAAGGTCTTTTGCTGTGATACGAAGGCAGACTCCATTTGTAACATTAGCCGTATAATAAAAAGGTCCTTAACTTCGAAAATATCTTAGGTTTAGGAAGTAGCTATACACTTCTGAAGAGTAGGTATGTCTATATACAAACTTACCCAAGGATACGTTAATGTTCGTAAACTTGGGTAAGATTTTATAGATATTGTTTGGAGAGGACTTAGAATTCATCTTCTTTCTATAACTGGATAATGTTTAACCAGTCCAAATTTTTTTGGGGCACTTCACTTTCGGACACCCTCTTTTTGTATATTATCATTTGCCTCTGTACGGCTTAATCTGCCGGAAATCCTTGTCATACAGCCCTACCAGTAAACTCTGTCCTTTATTATCTACTCTCAATCCACCATAGGCGGCACGATTATAGACAGAATCCTGTCCTTCTTCAAAAAAGAAGGATTCGGCACCGAGGAATAACCTGCCATTTATTGTTTTATATTTCAGGACGATCTCATTTTCATTTACTGGTTCAAGGGATTCCTGAAGACGTATTATTTCTCCGACGTGATTCTTGTCAAGCTTGAGCACAGCATAACCGCGTTTAGCTTTCTGTCTGTTTATCAACTCGGAATTTGCTTCTTTATAGTTAAGTCTCATATAATCTCCTTGCATCAGCGAACGGGGATCGACAGGAGCCAGTTGCAATAATACGAGTTGTCCCTCTTTCAGCGTCTGTTCTTTCTGATAAACAGACCAGTTAAAATATCCCAGAAGAAGAATTAAATTAGCGATAATCAGTATTCGGCTATATTTTTTCATGTCTTGTCTTTTTTTGAGTGAAAATATACCAGGCTATGAGCAATGCGATTCCCGTAAAGAACAAGGTGATCGATTTCGTCAGCAAGGTGATATCCAGATCATAGTAATATTTGGATATGGAATAGATGAAGAGGAGGAGCGCAACTGCGGACTCTGCTTTATAACCGTAATGAAAACATATCAGTATCAACAGGATACTGCCTGATAGATAAGGGGCATGCAGACTGGGAAGGCAGATCAGGATACAAAGAAGATAGATGCACACCTGATGTACCGGACTCTTAACCTGCATCACCTGCACGATTTTATAAACCATCAGAAGGATACCCACCAACATGAAAACAGATATGATCCAGTCATTTGTGCTTTTTGTCAAGTAATTGACAGACAACCCGGCCAATGAAAGGACACAAGATACGAACAGACCGGAATGAATAGGTTTGTATTTAGAGAAATCCCCGTTCGTATAGCTGAGTATTTTTGTCTCAGATAGATTGACGAATAAGAAAATTGCTATAATAGGCACGGCAGCCACATTCAGCGGATTCAGTGAAGAGAATAAATTCGTTATCTCTCCGAACAGTGCCATATAGAATGAGATTACCGAAAGGAAGGTCAGGATGAACCCTTTGGATAACAGCATCGTTACTACACTGATCCCTATCAGTACAATAAAGAGGACATCCATGTTTCTATTCATTCCATAACCGGCTAATATACATCCGGCTATGTAGCATGTAATATTCATCGCATCCAGAAAAGGTTTGGTCAGGAGGCGATTGACAAATAAAGTAGTAATGATCAGGATACTTCCTGTAATCAGGCAGGATGTTTCGGATCGGAGAATGGAGGAAAGTACAAGAAATCCCAGAAAGAAGATAGCGGTCAGCACTCCTCCGATAATTGAAAGGACTTCGATTGTCAGGTTACTCTTCTGTGCCATACCATTGTTTTTTTAGGTGAAGGATTGCATAAATCAATAAAGTGGTACCGGTGATAACAATAATTCCTGAGAGGAGGAATATGTTGACGTCCCTAAGGTTACTGTGACAGATAAACAGGGATAGTAAAATCATCAGTATGGCAAAAGGAATGGCGGAAAGATAGAATAAATTCCTTTGTCTCCATCCGAACCATAACCCTGCCGAGAACAGCAGAACGGTACTTGCGAGCGGAATGGATACGATTGTATCCTTTTCGCAGATTACTGCCATCATAAGATAAGTCACATGCACGATGGTCGCCAGAGAAAGCAGGCTGACAAACCAACGGTTTTGTCGGCTGAGGGTACCTTTGATACTCATCCATTCTGTGACGACCGTTGCCGAAGCGCAAATCCAGGTTACTGCATTGGTCAGTAAAGTGACTGCCCATTGGTTATCCGGCACTATTCGTATAGCCATATGGTAGTACAGAGCAGTCCGATAAACGTCAGCCAGAGCGGAGTGAAACGGATGGCGAATGCCCAAAGGATGGTGAACAGTGTCCAGCCCAGAAACAGGTCATACGCATCAGCGCCCGTCTGATAGATTTGTCCGAATACAGCAAAAAGTGTGCCTACCAGGAATGTGGCTCCGGTGAGGATTATCTGTTTGATAAGTATATTCCATCGGGTAAATACTGTTAGCAGAACAGATGCAACAAGCAATGTTTGTACGATTCCCAGTTTGGCGAATTTGGGAAGATCTTCCCAGTTATAGGCGAAGAAAAAGATAATTCCTGCTACCGTAAAACCAACGCCTGCTGCTAACAGAAAAATAGAAAGAAATTGTTTCCATTGTTTTTTATCGGCATACATCGGTTGCCTGAATAGGAGTGAAGAGTCCGGTTTTTCCATGTACTTTTCTTTTTTGATGATTACAAACATAAGAAAATAAAATGATTATCTTTCGGTTGGATATATAAAAAAGGCAGAATCTGATTCATTGTTAGTCTGTAATGAGATCAGATTATACCTTTCTGAAGATAATCATCTTGTCTGTGTGCAAGGATAAATATCGTTGAAGAAGGAACTGTTAGAAGACTTCCCGTATATGTTTATAATTCGAATTAATAGTATCGATCACTTCCTGTGAGCGTCCGTTAATCAACAGTTTATACATGGACTGGGCGAAGCCTACCATCTGCCCCAACTCTATCTTAGGAGGCATGGCAAGAGCGTTCGGATCGGTCATGATATTTACCAGTACCGGACCATCCAGTTCGAATGCATTTAATAAAGTAGTCAGTACTTCTTCCGGATTGCTGACATTGAAGCCTGTCATTCCCATTGCTTCGGCTACTTGCGCGAAGTCCGGATTCAGCATATTTGTCTGCCAGTCCGGCAGGCCGTCTACTTCCATTTCCAGTTTTACCATTCCCAGGGAGCGGTTATTGAAGACAATGATCTTAATCGGTAACTTGTATTGGACAACGGTTTCCAGATCTCCTAAAGTCATCGACAGACCTCCGTCACCACAGAGCGCCACTACCTGACGGTCGGGGTAGGCAAGCGCTGCCCCGATGGCCTGTGGCAAAGCATTCGCCATAGAACCATGATTGAAAGAACCCAGCATATGCCGTTTTCCCGTAGCTTGCAGATAACGTGCACCCCATACACAAGTCATTCCGGTATCTACGGTGAATATTGCATCGTCCGACGCCAGTTTATCAATCTCGGACATCACATATTCCGGATGGATTTTTTTTATATCTCCTTTATTTTCCGTATAGGCTGCCAGGTCTTTCTTTACTCCTTCATATCTTTTCAGTTGTTTCAGCAGGAAAGTATCATCAGTCTTGGGGTCCAGCATACGCAATAATGCCTGAATAGTCATTCTTACATCTCCGCAAAGTCCGATATCCACTTTGGCACGGCGTCCGAGCCGTTCGGGTTTGATATCTATCTGTGCTATCTTGATGTCATCGGGCAGGAAAGCGGAATAAGGAAAGTCTGTGCCGAGCATGAGAAGCACTTCGGCTTCATGCATACTGTAATAGCCCGACGGCATTCCCAGCAATCCGGTCATACCCACTTCATACGGATTTTCATATTGCACCTCCATTTTTCCTTTGAAAGTATATACCACAGGAGCATTCAGCTTCTCCGAAAGCGCGATCACTTCCTCGTGTGCTCCCCGACAGCCGATGCCGCAGAAAAGAGTAATGCGTTTATGGTTGTTCAGCAACTCTGCCAATTGTATCAAGTCTTCTTCTGCCGGACAGACTTCTGGCGGAGCCGGATAATTCTTTACCGAAGAATCGACGGAAACGGAAGATGCTTTGGCCAGGTCTCCCGGTAAGCCTACAACGGCTACTCCTTTTCGGGTGATGGCTGTCTGAATGGCTGATTGAAGCATACGCGGGAATTGTCCCGGAGTGGTTGCCACTTCATTATAGTAGCTGCAATCGTTAAAGAGTTTTATAGTATTGGTCTCCTGAAAATATTCAGTCCCGAATTCTCCGCTGGGGATGGTGGAAGCGATGGCGATGACCGGTGCGCCTGAGCGTTGTGCATCATATAGCCCATTGATGAGGTGAACATGCCCCGGTCCGCTACTGCCTGCGCAGCATCCTATCCGTCCGGTCAGTTGAGCTTCGGCTGCTGCGGCATAGGCTCCGGTTTCTTCATGCCGTACATGTATCCATTGTATCTTATTGCTCTTTCTGACAGCTTCGTTTACTTCATTTAAACTATCGCCCGTCACGGCATAGATACGTTCTACGCCCGATTCAACTAATGTATCGATCAGTTGTTCTGCTATTTTTTTTGCCATATTTCTAATAGGTTTAGGATTGATTCTTAATGTAATAACAGATGTATGCCAAGAAAAGTTCTGTTTTAACATATGCTAATAAGTCCGTTGTGTCGGTACACATCGCAGGTTTTATGTTAAAAATAATTTTGTAACAACTTTTTAGTATCGGGGAGGGAACAATTGTGATATCCATTTGTTATCTTTATAGGCGAAATCTTAACCTAATGTTTATAACCTCTTAATAGCTGTAGAAAATGGATAGAAAGCAAATCGGTGTGTATGCTGGTAAAGTCTGGCAACTGCTGAGCAACAATGAGAAATGGGGCTATGGTACCTTAAAGAGAAAGTCCGGGTTGAAGGATAAAGAATTGGGTGCCGCTCTAGGCTGGTTATCGAGAGAGAATAAGATAGAGTTCGATCAGTGTGATGAAGAACTTTATGTATATCTCTGTGTAAATGTTTATATTGGATGAAAGAATGTCTGATGTTTTAATGAGTACAAATTAAATCCCCGAAGTTACATCTTTGTAGATGAGGCTTCGGGGATTTTGGTTTTTTATTCTTTCTCTTTCTTCTGTATTTTCATCTCGATGAGGAAAGCTGTCAGCAGCCCTGCACCACCGAAAAGAAGTACGCATGCGCCATACACGACACTTGCCTGACGTTCCACGTCCCAGTTTCTGGAAGCAGTGTATCCCGGAAATGAGTTGATGCAGATAAAGAAGGCGACCAGTAGACCTAATCCTATTCCAAGCATCAGCAGACCGCTTTTTAAAGAACCGAAGGTAAACCGGGAGCGGGAGTAATTAAGGTTGAGGGATAAGTTACTGTTGATTTCTCCCGTGTTGACTCTGTCAGCCAGCTTTTCAATCATGGCTATCCGCTCTTTCTTGCATACAAAAAGTTCAAATAATTTGTAGATTCCTAATGTAATAGTACCTACGACCAAGGGAATGGTGATAAAATCCATCATAATTATACTGTTTTTAAGTGAATATTTTCGTTCTTTGTATCGTTTGACGCAGTGGACGGAAAAAGGTTACACTGAAAAGCAGATAATTTATAATCCTGTATTTTTTCTTTTCCGGATTGTAACCTTTTGTATCGGGGAGCGTCTAAAGAGTCAAGATGGAACAGAAAGACGAATCATACTATATCGAACGCATACTGGATGGAGAGACGGAATACTTTTCCGTATTTCTTGACCGCTACAGTCGTCCGTTGTATACGTTGGTGGTGCAGATCGTCGGTTGTCCCGAAGATGCGGAGGAGTTGCTTCAGGATATTTTTCTGAAAGCTTTCCGCAACTTGAATCGTTATAAAGGCGAGTGCCGTTTTTCTACAGGGAAACAGCCTTTTTTCAACCTGGTTATATCGTATAGCCTATAATACCGCTATTTCGTACACCCGTAAAAAGAAACAGGAGTTTCTTTATATAGAAGAGAATACGATTAATAATGTACCCGATGAGATGGCGGACAATGTGCTTGCTCCGGCAGAAACCGAAGAACAGCTGGATCGTTTGAGTCAGGCGATAGATCAGTTGAGCGGAGAAGAGAAAGCATTGATTACTTTGTTTTATTATGAAGAAAAGTCAATGGAAGAGATCGGTGAGGTGCTGAAACTTTCGATCAGTAATGTGAAAGTACGGCTTCATCGTACCCGGAAAAAGATTTGTGTATTGATGAATAATAAATAGAAGAGAGGATATGGAAGAGGAAAGAAAGATAAACGAGAATACGGGCAATATGCTGAAACAAGCATTGGAACGGAGGCAAACGGAACGACTGTCTTCCAATTTTTCGTATCGGATGATGGAGCGTGTTCATCAGGAGGCTGAGAAGCAGACGAAGCGGAAAACGAGAATCGGTTGGGCAGCTTTGCTGATATCGGCTTTGGCGTTGGTAGGGCTGGGTGTCTATGTGCTGACTTTCTATCTGGAATTTAACTTTGCCGATGTGATGCCGCAAATGAATGTCCGGCAGGATTCTTCTTTGTTTGCATTTTATGTCTATATCGCACTTCTTGCATTGGTCTTGCTCGGATTAGATTATTGGCTGCGCAAGAAGTATATCTGGAAATAATTCTGTTACTTTGCATGACAATTAAAACAATGCGAAGAAACAAGAAGAAACAATGAGAAGTTTTGCCTCTGATAATAATTCCGGTGTGCATCCATTGGTGATGGAAGCATTGAGCCGGGCCAACGCAGATCATGCGTTGGGCTATGGTGATGATCGATGGACGGAAGAAGCCGTAGCCAAGATAAAAGAAACCTTTACACCGGACTGTGTCCCTTTGTTTGTATTCAATGGCACGGGCAGCAATGTGGTGGCTTTGCAAGTAATGACGCGTCCGTATCATTCAATCTTCTGTGCGGAAACTGCCCATATTTATGTAGACGAGTGCGGCTCTCCCGTGAAAATGACAGGTTGTCAGATTCGGCCGATTGCCACAACCGACGGTAAGTTGACTCCCGAACTGATGCAGCCTTATCTGCACGGTTTCGGCGACCAGCATCATTCGCAACCCCGTGCGCTTTACATTTCCCAATGCACCGAACTCGGAACGATTTATGCACCCGAAGAACTGAAACGGCTGACTGACTTTGCCCATCTGAACGGTATGTATGTACACATGGACGGAGCAAGGATTGCCAATGCCTGTGCCGCCCTTCATCTTTCGCTCAAAGAACTGACTGTAGACTGTGGGATTGACATCCTTAGTTTCGGCGGAACAAAAAATGGACTGATGATGGGGGAATGTGTGATTATATTTAATAAGGACCTGCAACGGGAAGCCCGTTTTGTCCGGAAGCAATCTGCCCAACTGGCTTCCAAGATGCGTTACCTTTCTTGTCAGTTCACTGCCTATCTGACGAATGACCTGTGGCTGAAGAATGCTGCTCATGCTAATGCTATGGCAGGTAAGCTTTATCAGGCGCTTAAAGAGTTGCCGGAAGTCACCTTTACTCAGAAGCTGGAGAGTAACCAGTTATTTCTGACTATGCCCCGTCCGGCTATCGACCGAATGCTGGAATTTTATTTCTTCTATTTCTGGAATGAAGCGAATAACGAAATCCGCCTGGTGACTTCTTTTGACACTACAGAAGAAGATGTGAATCAATTTATTCGACTTTTGAGACGTTAAAGGAGAAGAATGGAACAACAAAAGCGCCTGTAATACTGTTGTAATAAAAAGTTTGGGGCTAACTTTGTCCCCGTAATATTGCTTTTATTATGATGGATGCTAGACGAAACGGACTTGTATTATTGGCGCTATTGTTGTTGACACAAACCACTATAAGTGCGCAGACTGATTCTATGGGTAAAGATGTGCCGGTAGATTCTGTCTCTGTGGCAACCTCAGACTCGCTTCAGACAAAGCGTAGTTTCTTTAAGAAGTTTCTTGATTATTTTAATGACGCCAATAAGGAAAAGAAAAATAAAAAGTTCGATTTCAGTGTGATTGGCGGTCCTCATTATTCCAGTGATACCAAGTTCGGTCTTGGATTGGTGGCGGCGGGGCTGTATCGTACAGACCGCAATGATTCGATCCTTCCCCCTTCGAATGTTTCTCTTTATGGAGATGTCTCTACTGTTGGATTTTATCTGTTGGGAGTAAGAGGCAATCACTTGTTCCCGCAAGAGAAATACCGGTTGAATTATAATCTTTATTTTTATTCTTTCCCCAGTCTTTATTGGGGAAGGGGATATGATAATGGAGCGAACTCTGATAATGAAAGCGACTACAAACGCTTTCAGGCACAAGTGAAAGTCGACTTCATGTTCCGTGTAGCGAAAAGTTTCTATATCGGACCGATGGCTGTATTTGATTATATAGACGGGCATGACTTTGAGAAACCGGAACTTTGGGAAGGAATGTTGGCACGGACCACTAATACGAGTCTCGGCCTTTCCCTTCTTTATGACTCCCGTGATTATCTGACCAATGCCTATCAGGGATATTATTTGCGGATAGACCAACGGTTTAGCCCGGCTTTTCTCGGTAATAAATATGCGTTTAGCAGTACGGAACTGACAACCAGCTATTATCATCCGGTATGGAAAGGCGGAGTCCTTGCAGGACAGTTTCACACTTTACTGAACTATGGCAATCCTCCGTGGGGATTGATGGCAACCCTCGGAAGTTCTTACTCAATGCGTGGTTATTATGAAGGGCGTTATCGTGATAAGTGTGCGATGGATGCACAGATAGAACTCCGTCAGCATGTATGGAAACGAAACGGAGTGGCTGTATGGGTAGGAGCGGGGACTGTTTTCCCAAAGTTTTCCGAGTTTGACGTGAAGCATATTCTTCCTAATTATGGCTTTGGCTATCGCTGGGAATTTAAAAAGAGGGTGAATGTACGTTTGGATTTAGGGTTTGGCAAACATCAGACCGGATTTATATTTAATATCAATGAAGCTTTTTAGAAAAATTCAAAAATGGTTTGAAAACCAAGAGAACTTGTATTACTTGTTCCTGACAATTCTGATAGTACCCAATATCGTACTATGTTTTACTGAGCCTATGCCACTTGTGGCGAAGGTGTGCAATGTATTGCTTCCATTCTCCATATATCATATGATAATGAGTTGGTCGGGAAATTGTGGCAAGACTTTTTGGATATTGTTTCCTTTCCTGTTTTTTGGAGCATTCCAGATTGTATTGTTATATCTTTTCGGACAGTCTGTTATTGCAGTAGATATGTTTCTCAATCTGGTGACAACAAATCCCGGTGAGGCTTTGGAATTGCTGGATAACCTGATTCCCGCCATTATTATTGTTGTGCTGCTATATATACCGGCACTGGTTTTGGCTGCGGTGGCCGTCAGCAAGAAACGGAGACTATCGGAAACGTTCGTTCGCAGAGAACGTAAACGTGCCCGGATAACGGTCATTGCAGGAATTCTGTCATTGGTAGCTGCTTATCTGTTTGATGCCCGTTATGAATTGAAATCGGATTTGTATCCGGCAAACGTATGTTATAATATTGCACTTGCCTTCCAACGTACTGCACAGACACAACACTATGCGGAAACCTCTAAAGATTTTACTTTTCAGGCAAAAACCACCCGTCCGGAGAAGAATAGGGAAGTTTATGTTATGGTAATCGGAGAGACATCCCGTGCCGCTAACTGGTCTATTTACGGGTATAACCGCAATACGAATCCGGAACTTACCAAAATAAAAGGATTGACAGCCTTCTCTCATGTACTGACAGAATCCAATACTACGCACAAAAGTGTCCCTATGCTGATGTCTTCGGTTACGGCTCACGACTTCAATTCCATCTATCGGCAAAAAGGAATTATCACAGCATTTAAGGAAGCGGGCTACCGGACTGCTTTCTTTTCCAATCAACGCTATAACCATTCTTTCATCGATTTCTTTGGAAAAGAAGCCGATATATGCGATTTCATTAAAGAAGATACAGGAGATGGTGGTTACAACCCTTCGGACGATGAACTTTTGAAGTTGGTAGCCGCCGAGTTGACAGAAAATGCTTCCAAGCAATTTATCGTTCTCCACACCTATGGATCCCATTTTAATTATCGGGAACGCTATCCGGCGGACAACGCTTTCTTTTTGCCTGATTTTCCGGTGGATGCAGAATTGAAATATAAGGATAATCTGATAAATGCTTATGATAATTCTATCCGGTATACAGATAATTTTCTGGCTCGTCTCATCCGGATGTTACAGGAACAGGACATAGATGCGGCAATGCTTTATACCTCAGATCATGGAGAGGATATTTTTGATGATGACCGTCACCTTTTCCTGCATGCTTCACCCGTTCCGTCCTATTATCAGATACACGTGCCTTTTCTGATATGGATGTCCGACAATTATCGGAAGAATTATCCGGATCTTTTTAAAAATGCAGAGATAAACCGACAGAAAAATATTTCATCCAGTGCATCTTTCTTCCAGACGATGCTGGAATTAGGTGGCATAGACGCACCCAGCCGAAACGATTCATTGTCTGTAATAAATGCTTCATATACCGAAAAAAGCAGAGTATACCTCAATGACCATAACGAAGCCCGTTCATTGAACGATATAGGAATGCGTGAAGAGGATTTTACCATGCTGCAAACGAAAGGGATAGTATACAGGTAAAATCAATATGCCGATTACTAAAACAGCCAAGCACCATTCGAAATTTCAGACGAATGATACTTGGTTCTGTTATTTTATGGGCATTGCCGTTGGAGTATCACCAATCACCGCTTACGTGACTCTTTCCTATTAGGGACTCTATTTTCAGTTTGTAGTCATTAACTCCCTCTGCAATGTTTTTCCCGGCATCTGCCGTTCCCATTCCGTATGCGACAACAGGTGTCTGCCATACCATTCCGGCATGTAGGGCACTTGCCTGATAAGGTCTTAACAGTTCATCCATTGTAAAGTTGTTTCTTCCCCCACTGCGATATGCACTGTATTCGGAACCGGTAGTGACCGCTACCAATAATGCCTTTCCTGCCACAGCCGGAGTTTTAGCCAAATAAGTAAATACCTCATCCTGCCATTTCTTCAACAAGGAAGGAGCCGACATCCAATATAACGGGAATTGAAACACAAGAGCAGATGCCTGCGATATAATCTTGCTCCATAAATCAATATTATAGGCATCTTCCGGACGCATTTCATATAAATTGTATATTGCCACTTCTTCCATTTCTTTAACAGCATCCATTAATGCCTTATTGGCTTGCGAACTTTTAATGTCGGGATGTGCCAAAAGAATCACAACTTGTTTTATACCTTTATCCATATAGAGTATATTTTTTATAAATTAGAAATAGCTGCCTATTGATTACAAAAATACTAAAATATAGATATATAACAAAAAAGCTGTGCCAGTGTTTTGACGCCTTTTCACGATACCGGCATTATCCTTAATTTGAGACAAGCAGAATAATCCAAATCTGCTTTTTAGTTAGAACGTACCGGAGGGAATAGGTAACGGCTTCCCGGATTCATCATATAGTTCCGTAACGGTGAGAATTTTATATCCATATACACTTTGTATCTTTTTGACGCATTTCAGTTGCTTGTTTTTATAGTATTCTTTGGCAAATACCACTTCTCCGCCTTTCATATGCCCTTCTTCCTGTATTGTACCGTCTTCATAAAACTGACGATAGTCACGCTTGAAGTTTTTGAAATCAAGATTATATTCTTCTTTCATTATCTTGTCCGTTCCGGGATAGAACTCCTGTATGCTCTTCACCGACAGGTCCTCATTATAGTAGTACCGTTCTAACGGATAGCTATTCTTGTCAAATTTCACAGAATAATATGGCATTTCCGTATAATTTTCCTCTCGGACAAGTTTCCCGTTTTCATCCCATTCCTGCCACCGGCCGGTTTTCTCGCCTTTCTCTGTGTAATGCTCTATACATTTCGGCTTTCCGCTCAGTGCCCAGGTTTCCTTATATTCGCCTTTCTTGCCGCGCCATCCCCAAGCATACCCCTCTCTTATAAAAGGCGGCATATCAGTACCGCCTTCTTCATAGATGCGGAAAGGACCATGCTGCATACCTTTACTGTACGAAACAAACGTGATTAATTGACCGTTATTGTCGAATGTTCGTTGTTGTCCGTCCACTTCGCCATTCTTGTAGTCCCATTCCGTTCTTCCTATCCGGTTGTATTCTATCATCAACCCGTCTATCTTTCCTTGTTCGTTCCAAACACATTCTTTCTTCACAGTACCGTCTGTGTAATATTCATATCCTTTTCCCCTTAGTATACCTTTTACATAGGTCAGCTTTTGTACAAGATGATTGTCTTCATATTTTTCGTATAATCCATCGAGAATGCCATCCTTGTTGAAATGGGCTATGGTGTAAGACCTGTAGCTTAATATAATCCGGCACTTTCCATGTAGTGGAGTACGGTCATATATATTCCTCCATTGGTATGTAAAATCTCCCAATGGAACTCGTTCCACATCGTTAATATCCAGTGGCTCTTGTGCAAAGAGCATACTCCCGTAAAGTGAAAGGAACAGCAGAGATAATAGTCTTTTCCTCATAAGCGTTGAATACTTTATATTTTTCACTGTCTAATTTATTAGAGTTTATATCGAATAATTGATTAAAGCGTTCTTTGACTTATCTTTGTGGCCT